>Ga0255336_100304_pt1 | contig 93340 bp, 112 predicted proteins | sample MeOH1_35cm_T3_17_FD_189102 | JGI IMG/M metagenome (GOLD analysis project Ga0255336, IMG submission 189102) | Sandy soil microbial communities from University of British Columbia, Vancouver, Canada - MeOH1_35cm_T3_179 | ecosystem: Engineered > Artificial ecosystem > Sand microcosm > Unclassified ... | reverse complement strand
TAGCCAGTTGACCTTGAGCAGTTAGCCAGTTGACCTTGAGCAGTTAGCCAGTTGACCTTGAGCAGTTAGCCAGTTGACCTTGAGCAGTTAGCCAGTTGACCTTGAGCAGTTAGCCAGTTGACCTTGAGCAGTTAGCCAGTTGACCTTGAGCAGTTAGCCAGTTGACCTTGACCAGTTTGCCTTGACCAGTTGACCCGGCCAGTTGACGGCCAGTTAATCTTGACTAGTTGACCTTGACCAGTTGGCCTTACCAGTTGGCCTTGACCAGTTAATCTTGACTAGTTGACCTTGATCAGTTGGCCTTACCAGTTGGCCTCGACCAGTTAATCTTGACTAGTTGACTATGACCAATTGGCCTTACCAGTTGACCTTGGCTAGTTGACCCGATCTGGAGATCACGCATAGTCGCGCCGGGCGGTGCTACTGATAGCGTTACACTGATAGCAGTGACAGTCAAGAAGCAATAAGTGAGATTACTATCTAGGCAAGACTAGTTAATAGATTTAACTTTTCAGTTGCAGAGCGATTTTTATAGCTAATTAATTCTGCAACAAACCATACGAGATAGAAGAGTTAGAAGCCATCTGTAGAGAACGCCCTAGATGACCAACAGATATAAAAGCAAAAGTCCAAGTTTAGAGTGCGCAGGTTGTCCATCACAGCAAATTTGCCTCTAACGCCTTCAAGTTAGAATATTCCATCTAGGTAATTTGGTCATATGCCATGGTGTAAGCAAGCATTTTCGGAATGATCGCACTATGAGTATTGGAAGCAAGTGCTCTTTAATGAAACCCATCTAAATGTCGACCTATAATTATGTTACAAGCATGACCTCAACGGCTAACTAAGAAACCTGTTGAACACCACAATTCTAGAGTCCTGGAGGAAATACAAACCAAGCACTCTGATTGGCAGTGAGATTTTGCCATTGCCAAGATCTTCAATACTGCAGCCAATCACAGCTCTGCATTGTTGTCTCTTCATTCATTTCTGTGAATGATCATGCCAAGCACTTCTGGCACATCAGGCACATAAATATCTGCTGCTCAGGCACATAAATATCTGCTGCTCAGGCACATAAATATCTGCTGCTCAGGCACATAAATATCTGCTGCTCAGGCACCCTCAGACCTGAATATCATCCATCACTCATCTTCAAACTTTCATTCTGTCTTGGCGTTCTCTAGGCGTTGTCTTGGCACTATTTCTTAGTCATCTAGCTCAGTATCACGTGACCATCTCGCCCTCAGGGTCAACTGGCTTAGGGTCAACCTGGCTCACGACATCATCGCCAGGTCAACATTCTTGAACTGATGCAGGAAATAAATGGGACAATAGAAGAGTAAAGATGTGGTGGTATGGGAGTGTGTGAAGTGGGTTGTATTCTCCAACTATCCACGGCGAGGCAGAATGATTTATGAAGGAGAGGTCTACCAAGATGAGGACCTTGACCTTGCCAAGTGTTTGGGTCAAGTATCCACAACATATATAATATGCATCTAATCATGCCAATAACGTTACCGCACTAAAAGAATCCTGAAGACGGACCACAGAAATGTTACCTGTAACAGGCCAATATCTGCCAGGGCTTTGTAAACACTGTTGAGGGTCGTGAAATGGCCTTGCTAGAGCTGATCAATACCAAACCTTAGAGTGAGGATGTAACAGTGCAAAGGCGAACAAAGATAATCCTGGGAATTCATGTGCTTGGCTAACATTAACAAACTGGTTGTCACGAACGCAATCTGACACAAAGCCACCTTGAAGACCTGGTAAGAATGTGAGAGAGCCAAAGGAAACTACAACGAGTCACGTGACAACCGAAACAGGAAATAGTTGCTGCATTACCGCTATAAATCATTGCACCAATGCACTATAGCAGTATAGCAGTCCAAGATATCTAAACTGTATACAGTGCGGTTTATGGTAAAGCTAGCACTGGCAAAAGGATAATTAGACGGATGCCACTCAATCTGTCCCACTGATAAGCCAGTTGTATGCCTGGCCAATGAAACCAGTCCAGCCCGCCTAACAGTTACTCTCCTCTCGACTTCAGGCCTTGAGCACTTGCACCCAGCAACATCTCCATGACCTTCTTGTGATTTCGATATGACGCCGCCCCCAATGCATTGCCATAATATCCACCTTGAGTGTTGACGTCTGCACCGGCGTCTAGCAATATTTGCACTACCTTCTGGTGACCTCCATATGATGCCGCCTGCAATGCATTACCAAAATATCCACCTTGGGTGTTGACGTCTGCACCAGCATCTAGCAATGCTCGTACCACCATTTCATGGCCATCTTGTGATGCCCCGTGCAATGCACTGCCATATCTATCTTGAGCGTTGACGTCTGCCCCGGCATCTAGCAATATTGCACCACCTTCTCGTGACCTCCATATGACGCCGCCTGCACTCACTGCCATCGATTCCACCTTGAGCGTTGACGTGGGCACCTCGCCTAGCAATATCTGCACCACCTTCTCGTGACCATTTCGGGATGCGGCCTGCAAGGCATTGCCACAGAATCCACCTTGAGCGTCAACGGGGGCACCTGCATCAAGCAATATCTGCACCACCTTCTTGTGGCCTTCTCGTGATGCGGCCTGAAGGCATTGCCACGGGATCCACCTTGAATTGCCACAGGATCCACCTTGAGTATTCTGCACGGAGCAATATCTGCACCACCATCTCGTGACCTTGACATGATCCCGCTTGCAATGCGTTGCCATAAAATCCACCTGGATTGTTAATGTGGGCACCGGCGTCTAGTAATATTTGCACCACCTTCTTGTGACCTTGACATGACGCCGCTTGCAGTGCATTGCCATAATTTCATCGAGTGTTGACGTAGGCACCTGCATCTAGTAATATCTGCACCGCCTTCTCGTGGCCTGCGTGTGCCGCTTGCAATGGATAGCCATACTTTCCGCCTTGAGCGTTGACAGTCCCGTCAGTGGCATCGACACTTATCCCAATTTTCCCGCCTGTTCGTCGATCAGCTCCCATAAGATCCTATCCAGTCCTAGCAAAGATGCATAGTATAATGGGGATGCAATGTAGACGCGCCGAGCATCCACGAAGGGCCTCTGTGGTGTGTCCACATCATGCAGCCTCAGCCAAGTCAAAACTTGTCTCGGGGATTCTTAAACAATTAAATCAAAGCATCCAGGTCAGAGGCGGTGTCACCGATTTTCTGGTGATGGTTGTGCCAGGATATTGCTGCAAAAAGAGCGAGAGGGTATTGTCTGAGTAGGGCTCCATCAAATGGCTGTTGGGACAGTTGCGGTTCAAGTAAATATACGAGATGGACTTGTGCAATCTCCTTGTGAGCAATGTGCTTCTTCAGGCCGAACGCCGCCGCCTTTGACTGGTAGATGCCGTCAGACTCGAGGTATTCCCGCACTGAGAAGTGAGCGAGGCGAACGATCAGGACCATATCCCAATTGTCGTCATCAGATTGAGATCAATCGTCACTCTGCGTGGGTTCGAAAGCTGTGACGGTTATGAAGCCACCATCGGGAGTCATGATATCACCAAGTGTAATTTTCCTCCCTTGACCGATCTCGATGAGGCCAGGACATATTTCGCAATACCGCCAGCATCTTGCAGTCGACGTCTCGGATCCAGCCTCTGCTCGGTCAAATCCACGGTGACTCCGTCGATGAGTTCGGGCAGCGTTAGCCGACGTGAAAGCAGAGGAGAGTGAGGATCCGTCGAGCGTCTTCCACACACCCCTCGTCGATGCTGCACAGCATCCGCTGGTATGTGTCGGCCAAGGTCCGCGGCAGGGACCGGAGACACTGGTCGAGGTGACTCTCGCTTCGGACACCGTTGGAGAGCCTCAAATTGGCACTCGGCCCACCGGAATCTGTGATTGCTGGTGATTATCCATGTGACGAATGGACTATTCTGCTTACCCGCCGTAAGCCCGTTTGGATAATGTTTGCTGGATCTGGTCGCGTATCGTCGCCACTTTTGGAGCTTTGGATCGGTCACCAGCCGATCGGCGACGAAGCGGCTGATATCCTGGTCGATTTCAGCATTATTCATGTTACTTCCTCAAAGACCGGACGGAGTGATTTGCGGATACCGGGTTCGTCTCGGCTGGTGATTAGGGGATGCAGGCCCGGTAACATCCACGTTCGGATGGCCTCGACGGTGTCGAGCACACGCTCTCGTCCAGGGCGTCGAGGAAAATGTATACCTGGTGGAACTTCTCCATCAGGGACCAAAGGCATTCGAGGAGGACCGCAGCCGGTGGCGTCCGGTTGTGTAGGAAGCGTGTAAATTGGCGAGATCTGTGTGACGGTCGAAAAGTTGGCCTGACAATTGAAGTAGTGATGCTCGCAACATGGCTAAATCCCTTGTTTCAATTCGTCGTTGAAGTAAAATAGAAAAAGGCAAGTCCAGAGTGTGGGTCGCGTCGTGTACTCTGAAAAGTCTGTTGGATAGCCTTTGAGCACAAGACCGATTTTCCGCATCCGGCAAAGCTATTGAGCCACGAAAATGAATCACCATGCGCCAACCACGAAGTAAAGACAGGCTTGTGGTTTGTCAAGAGCCCGGTGTCGGTATGGCGCTTGGCAGAAGCAGCATTGTGGTTGACCGTGGCATCCGGGACCTGGAGCTAGTTACGGACGGTAGAAGGGATCTGACCGGTTCGGACCCGTTCCACCAGTGATTTGAGTTCGGCGATATCTGTTGGAATCCTTGAGGTGCAACACATCCAACGCAAGTGACAGATTGTCTCGTATCTCACCGATGTCTTCATCTAGCTTCTGAAGCGTGCTTTTCAGAAGGATAGGCCGCGCGACGGCCAACAGCCTTGGTTGTACCTTTGATACCACTGGCGGAGGCGTTCAGTTTCTGACACTCAGAACCAAGCTCTCGGATCACTTCTTCACATCTTCGGATCGACTTTCGATCCTCTTGACGAGGTCTGCTCATTGGGCCAGAATATCCGACTCTGTAATGTATGATCCAGAAAGCGGAAGACATCAAGCAGGCCTTCAAGCGTGGCATTTGTTCTGGCTAGATTATTGTCCATTCCTTTGTATGCCGCATAAAACGTGACAACAGACTGCGTGCCCAGGACCACCAAGGATACCGAGCTCGATCGAACCAAGCAGAGCCACGTCCGGCGTCGGAACCTTGCTCGAAAGCGCCGGTCCAGAGAACAGAGCTCTTCCACCCCGACACTGGTGCACCGCAGTCATGGCTCTGAGTCGCCCGTCTCTGTTCTGGGTGGCCCGTCGACCTGGATGCCTAGCGAGATGACCCCAGCAATCCCGGCCGTGACCGAAAGTGGATCTGACTGACATGGTCAACTCTGATGAACAAGCAAGCTGAGTTGGTCAATTGGTTCCAAGAGACGGCCTACAGTGGTGTTGTAGCAGTGCTAGAGGCAAGACCGTCACGTGACTGCGTGACTGCCTGCATGTGTTCCCAAACTCGATACAATACAAACCAGCACCACTGTAGGTCTCAACTTCCAAGGACGAAGAGTTTGATGGCTGGCTGCTGCTTTCAACAGTCATCGCTGCGTAGGAGGGCAGCACGCCACTGTGGCTGTACATATTTGCTCGTCGATCATCCGCAGCCTAAAACCCAATGACGCGCACGACGCGTCTGTCAACAACTCACAAGCGATTCAGCACTCCCCACCAATGGCGCAATCCAGCTCAGATCGAGAGGAAGGTATTGAGGCCGCTCTAGCTGACCTTCGGCAAGGGGTGTATCGGTCAATCCGTCAAGCATCGATCGCCAGTCGCATCCCAAGGTCGACCATCGCACACCGTCGTGCAGGTCGGAAACCTCGATCACAGATCCATGTCAAAGCGCCAGGCTTACGGCAGACCAAGAAGATACCCTCGGACAGTTTATACGAGACCTGCAGCTTCAATATGCACCGATAAATCACGCCCAAATCGCTGTGATAGCACAGCATCTGGCCGACCAACACCGGCCTGGTCGAACGCTCGGAAAGAACTGGATTTCCCGGTTTATCGGCCGCCATCCACTGCTCAAGACCGGCCGTAACAATGCGCGGACTCGGGTGGCTGATTCGGCACAAGTTGAGGGCTGGTTTGGGCATGTTGAAGAAGTGATACAACGGTATAATATCCAGCCGCAAGACATCTGGAATGTCGACGAAATTGGCCTCCTAATGGGCCATTCGCAAGAGGAGGATGTGGCATTTGACCGTCGAACGGGCCCTCCTCCGTCACTGGCGTCGGAAACAACATGGGCGTCCGTCATCGAATGTGTCAATGCCGCCGGCGAGTCGATAAAGCCGCTCGTTCTTCATCGAGGACCGGGGCATGAAGAACCGCTAGATCGTTGGTGGCCGCCATCTCGGGAGTGCCCAGATTGGTACTACGGTTTCACTGCCAAAGGCTGGGCGTGGAACGAGTACTGCTATTCGTGGTTAACGGATGTATTCCTTCCTCAAACCCGGCGGGGGTCGAACTGGCGCCTCCTCACCCTCGACGGACTCGGGTCGCATGCCACCGGCGAATTCCAGTGGGAGTGCCTATCGAACCAGGTCGCGATTATATACCTTCTTCCTCATACATCACACCTCATCCAGCCCTGCGATTTGGGTCCATTCGCTCATCTCAAACACTTTTATTCACGGAACCTCAAGACGTTTGTCAGCCAGGGAGCCGAGGTGGACAGGGCGCAGTTTAACGTCCTCTACGCCCAGACACGTCAGTCGGGCATGCAGCCCCAGTATATCCAAACAGGTTGGTCAAGAAGTGGCCTCTATCCGCTCAATCCAGAGCGCATTCTACAAGCTCCCGACTTTGAACGACATCGGCAAGTCACTCCTGAATTCGCACCACATCGACCAGTCACTCCTGAGATCATATCATCGCCAAATGAATACAGCACTCCAAAAAACCGCGTCCAATTCGAGGAAATTGCACTCGATATTAGGGCGACGTTGACACCAACATTGCAACACCAATTAGATCGATTGAGACACGCCTATTTCCACGAATCCAGCGCTCGTATATGCCTATCAGTGACGAGTCAAATGCTCAAAGATGGACGCCTGAAGAGGAGGACCGTCTCCAACAACGGTTAGATGGCATACAGTCGTCTGAATAGGCTATAGCTGACTGTTCATCTGAAAGGGAGTGTAGATGGTATTTGGACTTGTATGGGTTCACCCGCGTTGTGGTAACAATATTTGATATCCAGCGTTCGCAGTTACCAACTTCTCGATCTCGACATCGCCCGGATTGTTATCCGAGCTAGTTCACATCTTTGGGACTCTAAGCTCTTCAATATATACACGTCGTTGCTGTTGTTAAAATGTCTACCACTCAGAACCCTGTGTCGGCCCTAAGCTTGTGTCATCGACGCCGCCATCAGATCCTCCCTTATATCACTGGATAGGAACAGGCTTCAGGATAGTACAATTGAGTATCTAGAACTTCTACGTTGGTGGACCGGAATATTGTTACACGGGACAGGTAGATGAAAAATTTCCACACCTTGCTCTAAAAATCTTTAGGCGGGATATCCTTTAGGAAATACTGATCAGGCCAATGTCGACATCGACGTTGACAACGGTAAACGCTTGATATCTAGATATTCAGCGCTGATTCCACTTGTTTAATACATCCAGAGTAGACACTGTGAGAGGATGATCAGGACCGAATCTCTGCTTTCGCAGCCGACAACATTCTTCCATCAAACCCAAAGCTTCAGCGTCGCGGCCTTGGGACTTCCAAGTCAATGCGAGACTGTGCATGCTGATGAGGGTATCTGGATGCTCTGGCCCTAGCACCTTTTCCCGGATCTCCATGACCGGCATTTGTAGCTCTTCCACCTTCTCCGACTGTCTTGGTTCCGGTATGTCACGGCCAGGTCATGCATACTGGCCAGGGTGTGAGGATGCTCTGGGCCGAGTACCGTCTTCCTGGTTTCGATGACTTGGACCTCCAGGTTTTCGGCCTCGGTCCACCGTCCTTGATTCTGGTACGTCACGGCCAATCTGCTCATGCCCATCAGTGTTGAAGGATGTTCTGGCCCGAGCACCCTCTTTCTTGTCTCGATCGCGTGTACTTGCAGCTCTTCAGCCTTTTTCCACCATCCTTGATAACCGTATGTCAATGCCAGGTTACTGATACCGGTCAGGGTATCAGGATGTTCTGGCCCGAGCACCCTCTTCCATGTCTCCATGACTGGGACTTGGAGCTCTTCAGCCTCCTGCTACTGTCCTTGATTCGAGTACGTCAAGGCCAGGTTATGCATGCCGGCCAGTGTATGAGGATGCTCTGGCCCGAGTATCCTCTTCCACGCCTCGAGCACTGGTGCTTGTAGCTCTTCCGCCTCCTTCCACCATCCTTGGTCCCGGAAGGTCGACGCGAGGTTATGGATGCTGACTAGTGTATCAGGATGCTCTGGCCCGAGCACTCTCTTACTCGTCTCCATTACTTGCACTTCTAGCTCTCGTGCTTCCTTCTAACGCCCTCGATTCCAGTACGTCGATGCGAGCTGGTTCATGCTGACGAGTGTGGAAGGATGCTCTGGCCCCAAGACTCTCTTTCTCGTCTCCATGACTTGCTCTTGTAGCTCCTCGGCCGCCTTCCACCGTCCTTGACTCCGGTATGTCAATGACAGGCTATGCATACTGCCCAGGGCATCCGGATGCTCTCGACCGAGCACCTTCTTTCGCATCTCCATGACTTGCGCTTGTAGCTCTTCGGCTTCTTTCCAACGACCTTGATCCCGGTACGCCGCGGCCAGGTTGTGGATGCTGGTCAGTGTGTCAGGATGCTCTGGTCCGAGTTCCCTCTTTTTGGCCTCCATTACCGAGTCAGTGGTTTTTCAGCTTCAATATATCTTCCATCACTACAGAGACATGATCCCACTCTTTCCAGCAACAAGACTCTCCCATCAATGCTGTCGTCGGATGACAGAAGGTATTGTGCATGGGGGAGGTATGCCCTCCAGAGAGACCTGTATTGATGATTGTCGTTGGGAAATACGTCCGCCAATCGTGCAATGGCCTTTCGGATCCACCGAGTCCTGCTTCCTCAGCCAATTCCGAGTGGCGAGGTGCACGAGTCGATGCAGGTCCAAAGTCCGATCCTTTTGCTTGGTGATGAATGAATACGCAGTGAGGGTACCGATGGCATCAAGGGCCGATTTTTTGGTTTGGTGCCGGTGGCAGCAGGGACTGGGGAATCATCTTGGGGTCGAGGCAGGACATGAAAGACAAGTACTCCGCGGCCAAGACATCTCGCTGCTGGACTTGTTCGAATGAAATCAGCCATGTCGTCGCGACCGGATTCTTCTGGTTCCGAGACCTCGCCTCATCTTCAAAATCTTGGCTGAGAACGTCAAAAATATTCTCCTCGGTGTCATCCCAGAGGGACAAGTATTCTTGCAGTGAGATGTCATTCTCGTTGATATACGCGGCGGCCTGAGCATGTCCTGATCATGGAGTGAATTCTTCAAGATCTGGGTCGCGACGTCCTCGTCTCTCTCAGGCACCTGGATTATATGTGCCGCCGCAAATTTGACGGCCGCCTTCCGACTGCGCGTGGTGGACGATCGATCCTTTGTTGCTGCGCGGAAGACAGTCGATGAGGCGCGTCGACCGGGTGCCCATGTCAGTATTCAACCACATGTCCATGTCATCGGCGTTGTCCAGGATCAGCAGCCATTGGCCCGCGCTGTCCTGGCTCAACGTGTCTTGGACCAGCTTGATCATAATCCTTTTTCTCTGATCCTGATATCTGGAGCTGCCGGCCTATTTCCACATACCCTTGCTGTATGTTTTCAACGCTGGTTGCGGGCACCCAAAAAATCGAGCAGTCTGGACGACTCTCTCTTGTTCGGTAGGCCAATTCCAGCACAATTTGGGTCTTGCCGACGCCTCCCAGGCCAGTGATGGCCACTCGGGAGTGGAACCCGTCCGAGAAGAGGTTCTTCTCGAGTTCGCCAAGTTGAAGGCCGCGGCCCACGAAACGCTGATTCCTCGTGACAGGAACCGACCAGCAAGCCGTGGCTGAGGTGGCCGTCCGCGGTTCCACCTGTTGCGAGGACGTTAAAACGTGATTCAAATAACGTTCTGGATACTGACTTTGACTTGAGTCGTCTGGGGCCCAGCAGCTTCAATATGTGGAGAATCTTTGTGCACGATCTCGACAACCTCTGTGGGAATCACCACGCTGAGCAGCTCTTTAGCATATGCAGCCGCCGTGGCAGCCGCATACCCTTGCCACACATCGTTCTTGTGCGTGTCAGAGTAGTCGCAGATCCCGCGGATCACCACGCAAGGAAAGTGATCCATTAAACCGGCGGCCTCCATTTCAAAGCAAAGCACCCCTTCCGTTTCCGCTGAACAGTCTCGAACTTGGGCGTCTTTCATTAATCGGTCCGCCGAGGCGATGAGTCCATAGTGTACCATCGGATCGTCTTGGTCTGTGCCACGCGCCCGCCGGGAGACTACTCGATCATCTCCAGTTCCACAGATGTCCACGACGACTCGATCATCTCCAGTCCCACAGATGTCCACGCATGGCCGTTCGGCATCAGTGTGGACAACGGACGACTGGTAGAGACGTCCGAGTCGGGGTCAGGGTGTTGGTATCTCTTCAGACGAGCATTAGTGTTTACCATCTGACTCACCGTTTCTGCTATTTGATGTCCTCGCCGTTCATGCAGAGTGCTCAGCTTTTGCAAGGCGTTCAGTAAGACCGGTGGCGGTGGACTGAGGGACCCCGTTCTCTCAAACTTCTTGTCTTGGACCGTCTTTCCAAACTCATAATGAATGACTCCCCCCGTCCTGCCGGTCGGTGAGCTCACCACCACATCACCAAGCCGGATATAATGTTGGGCGCTTGGTGCTCCTCCCCCGATGCCCACCATCAGCCCGAAGCGAATGGCGGGGAAGCTGCGCCGCATGTCCTTGGCCACCGCCGCCGCCGACGTCAGCCCATATCTGCCCTGAGGAAGACAGGCAACAACGACATTGTGGTCACCGATCCGACCACATGTATAGGCATTGTCATCGTGGTGAGGGAGTGGGGGGTGGGGAATTCGTCATCCAGGAGTTCGCACGCGGCAACATACTGGTTGCGGACCGCGCAGATCCACCCGACTTGGTAGGACGGGGCTACCAAATGTGACATGGAGTTTTAATCCTAGGGAGTCTGTCCTAGAGACGAGAGATATAGAATCACTCATCGCAACTGGCGGTGCTGGATTAGAGTACCGCCTGGAACGTTGTCAGCGCATTGATAGAAATACGGCGGTGCCTGAAGATTGGGGCCTATGGTTTAGTGCTGATAGCCAAGTCCTGCCAATTTTCAACTTGGGCATCTAGTTGACTGCCAGTTGACTGCCAGTTGACCTGTCAAGACCGATGAGTTATCCAAGACCGTAAAGATATGAGGTTGAAGCTGAGAAGCGGCGCTAGGCGGCACCAGGCGGCACCGGCCATCTTCTGATTCTCTAGAGCTTAGTTTGGAATACAACCATGTCTATATGCTCGCCTCCCCTGCCTAAACACTGTCAGACGGTTGGCTGAGGCAGCGAACAATCGGGTAGGCAAGTCTCCTTTGTGTTTAGCTAACAATCTGGCTGGTAGCATGCAAGACTCGACGCTTGCCTCCTCCAATCCTCAGGGCGTGGGCCGCCATACGGCGCGAAGTCGTTTGCAAGAGATTTAGTGCGGTATATCTGGCCATCAGGAGCCGGAGAATGTCCTCACTTTCTGTTTTCACGAAATTAGACCTATTGGCCTGGTATTGCTCACCAAATCAAAACGGTCTGGGGCACCATCTGACCTCACGCCACCACCCATTCTTACCCAAGGAACGACAGTTCATACTGTTGGGAAGAGGCGGGAACACAGGCAGTACTCACAGCCACGTGACCGCATCAGTCTGCTTCTACAACACTGTAGGCCGTTAATCAACCAACTCAGCTTGCTTGGTTCATCACATACCATCAGAGAAACTGATGTTGACCAAGGTCGCCAGCCATGTGCGTATTTGACCTATTCAGTGTCCAGCACGATGCCTATGTCAACACACCTTTAGTCCTGATAATACCCATTCAGTACTATTCGGATGCTCTTCAGGCTAACACTCCAAGACATGATAATCTCCAGTTGACGATTTCGATAGGCTGCCGCTTCCAGGGGCTTAATACGATGTTCCTCGACAAGGAGTGAGACCGAATAAAGGCTGAATGAGGCTCTGCTGGTCAGGCGAGTTCACGAGACATGCAAGACAATCCATCTCAGATAACCGAGTATCAGGCGACTTTCGCTGCACCACGTGCGAGACAACCCATCTCAGACAACCGACTTTCAACACCGCCTGATCTGATCGGCATAAAATGAACCACCGTCCCATGACCATTAATTCGGAAGGTTTGCAAATTGACGTCCTTGGGGAGGCGTTTGGTTGGCCTGCAGATCCTGGATTTGAGGTTGGTGGGGTTGGCCCCGGCACACGACTCTCTCTTGAAGCGCACATCTCCTTCAACCGAAGACCGAAGCCTTACTAGTTGATCGGTCTAGCAAAGAGCGAAACACTGGCATAACCTCGGCATACGCCGTGGAAAAGGCGAATTTATCATTTTCGGCTCGGATCGTGGGCCGACAACTGACAACCGCTTGTCGACAGCAGCATTTCGCAGCACTTGTCCGAGGTTGAATATAATTCAACCCCAGTGGGGAAACCCGCTGGGGCAACTCTGCTAGGACATCTCCAGCCGGAACCCCTTACTTGCTATAAGGGATTGCGCAGAACATGGAATCATGATTCTAGTTCCTCGACATTTCGATATCCAAGTGCCGGTCACGCGTCGCGAGAATGGCCAAAATTGCAGATGATAACGAGATCACAGAAGTTGCTCATCATGACGAGATCGATGTTGAAAGAGAAAAGCGTCGAATTGACGACCTTGGGGATGAGGTCGACCCACGGGCAGTGGGCGGTGAAGTAGATGACCTGCCAAAGGGGTATTATCTGACCCCTTCCTTCCTGGGAACGGTCACCGCGGTTGCCGTGGGATCCATGTGCCATTATCTAGGATTTGTGCTCCCGGCGAGTACCATGTCCGTGATCAATCAAGATATTGGTAAGTGACCGGGAAGCAGAGCCTGTACGACCACAACATGGCAATTGACAAATATTCAAAGGACCGGATCCGTCGTATGTGTGGGTCTCCCTGGTGTGGGTGTTGACAGTGGCCCTGACCTATGCCCTCGTCGGGCGACTTTCCGACATCCTGGGTCGTCGATGGTTTTTCCTGGGCGGAAATATCCTCGGACTGATCGGAGCCATCATCTCAGGCACGGCCCACCGAATTTCTGTGTTGATCGGCGGGAGTGCCTTACTCGGCATTGCGGGGGCGGTTCAACTGTCCTTCCCCATCGTCCTGGGAGAGCTGGTTCCGACGAAACATCGTCCCTATGCCAATGCGGCGATGTGGGCGTGTGGATTGCCGTTTACCGCCTTCGGTCCCGTCATCGCTCGAGCCTTTGTCCTGGACACCAAGTATAGCTGGCGCTGGTGCTACTATCTCGACATTATCCTGAATGGGATCACGGTGTTGCTGTATTTCTTCTTCTACCATCCCCCGACATTGGGCATGCTTCACACGAAGCACAAACCAAAGAACATCGTCCAGTTACTTGACCTAGGAGGAATCGCGCTCTTTTCGATTGGCCTGCTCATCTTCTTGTTAGGAATATCTTGGGGCGGCCAAGAATACCCATGGAAGAGCGGACAAGTCATCGGAACGATTATTGGAGGTGGAATTCTGCTCATCATATTCGGCCTCTATGGTGAGCTATGGTCCCAATGTGAATTACGAGCTCTGACTGACAACTTAGAATTGTTTGCACCGGTCCATTATCCACTGATGCCTCTCCGGTTGTGGAAAAATATGCCATATGTGACGACCGTCCTCACGGCCTCGATCGGAGCGATGATATACTACTCGATGAATGTCCTCTGGCCCGTCCAGGTCACCTCACTCTATGCGACCGATATGCTTACCATTGGTTGGATGGCTTGCGCTGTCGGCGGGCCGACAATCCTAGGGAATATCACGGGAAGTGTAACTTGCCGGATCTTTGGACACCAAAAGTGGCAAATGGTTATTTTCAGCACCTGCATGACGGCCTTTATTGGTGGACTCGCAGCCTCCACTTCTCACACCAAGGCTATGGCCGCGGCCTTTGTGTTCCTGGGTTCAGTCTCGGTCGGTGCGATCGAAGGGGTCTCATTCGCCACTGCTCCGCTTTGCCTCGAGCCCGAAGATATCGGCCTCGCCATGGGCATGTTAGGAAGCGTCCGATCGGCTCTATCCACGATTGCCACGGCGATTTATGTGGCCATTTTATCCAACAAGCTAGACACCTACATTCCAAGATATGTCGGAACAGCGGCTACAGAGGCTGGCCTATCGTCACAGACGCTCTCCGAGATTCTCAATGGCTTTTCTGTCGGACAATTAACATTTCCTGGCATCAATAGCGAGGTGATCAGCACTCTATACGCTGGATACCAAACGGCCTATGCGAAAAGCTTCCGGGTTGTCTACCTGGCCTCGATCTCGTTTGGAATATGTTCCATAATAGCGGCCGCCTTCTCTCCGAACATGGCGCACAGATTTGACGGCCAGGTCGCCAGGAGACTACACGGACGTGACATTCAGAAGAAAGAGGAGGCTATGGGACAGCAAAAGAGTATTGAGAAGGTCTAGGTGACCAGACCAACAACATGGGGTCGGTCTTCATAATAGAAGATTACTGGGGACAAATTTGTGGATGGACAAGAGCGAGCAGAGCGCCGAAGCGGCGTCATTAGGTCGGTGATCTCAGTCGCTCTGCGCGACTATGTTAGCCGAAGATAATACTGGTCAGATCGAGTCCTGCTCTACAGCAGCAAGGATAGTTACTAAATCGACGTTCTGTATCTCTCTAGCATTATTTTGGGAACTTATTTGCCACCGCTAGGCTAATACCGCGGGCAACGAGGTGGTAGATCCTCCTCCTCTGCCGGGTCTTCTATTACGTTGACATAGATGCACCTTGTTTCTTAACGATATAATTAACTTATGCGTTGAGTCTTTGTGCATAAGGGTGGTCTGCCATTATTCGTGCACTGGTTATTACAGACCGCTTGTTGAGGCCCAATATGTCCAAAAGAGTTGACAGTCAGTTTCCTTAAGATGGTCTCCGTTGGTCAGTTGAACTCCGAGATCGACGACTCAATGTCTACCAGTTGATCTCACAGTTGACCTTACATTTGATCAAACCAGTTGGCCTCCAACCTCGCCCTAGTCCAGGGCCAACCGGTCAACTGGCGATAGAACAGTTCGCTACATCAGCAGCTCTGCGCAGTTTGACATCTATATGAAGGACCAAGATCTACAGTCAAGAGACGAATCCGCCAATTTGCCGGCCCGGATTTCCGTGGCATTCACTGGTTGAACGGAAAAGTTGGCCAAAGATGGCGTCAAACCATGCTGGAGATAGAATCCTGAAAGCCGTTCCGGGCAACAGGGGCTCCTTGGAATCTCCGATCACCTTGACTGTGTCTTCCTGACATTGACGACGTAGGCTAGATGTCCATGCTATGTTGTCGAGGAACGAAGGATCCTCTTCGGAACATTTGACATTGACTTCCAACAGACTTGTGCAGATGGCCGTTGCGCTGCTCATCTTTGAGTCTCTGATCTCGGATTCATTGGCGCATGCACAGCTTGAATGGCCTAGAATGCTTCACCGGATTGTTCAATAAATACATCTCTTGAAACTGGATGGAGCCGGAATTCCACTGGAAGGAGGGTGGCGCGACTTGCCTCCATCCATTGACTGTAATGTCGTTCGAACCGTCATCCTCCGAGGGTACAAGGTTGTCCTGGTCAAGGAACTGGTCAATGAGGGAATTGGTGAGGATGTTCATCAGAAATGTTTCCTTGACTTTGCACTGGCCCAGTCTGAGACGGCCAATTGAAGCTCGCAGTTGATGGGTGCGCTGGACGAGGGAGTCCTTTCCATCGATGAATACGGCACGCCGGAAAAGTAACGGTGAGGATGTGTGTTGATGGAAGTCGAAGAGCGAGATTCCAAGTGATGATGATTCTCACCCAAAGCGGGGTTCATGGTGGGGTGCCACAACCCAGGGATGACTCTGGACAACCCCATTTACAACCCCATTCTTATCTAAGCAACGCTAATATCAGCTTTCTACTGTTATAATGCACACTTTTAAAAAGGCAAAATACGGTGGCTCGGAGGCTATTTATACAGATGTTGGTGACTTTGCGCATGCCTTTTAGAACTGCGACCTTGCCCAAGGCTAGGTGCCTGTTCTGGCCTCTCATTGCTGTCGCTTCCAACGTCCTCATCCTAATGGTTTCGTGAATTCAGTGGATGATAAGTTCATACAGTCGGAATCAAGGGCTGGTACGGACCGTATCATGGGAAAAATACACCGCCTTGCCAAAATCGATATTAGAATCTCTGGTAGACACCATAGTATAACCAGCATATGTCGAGAACAGAAGGGGCAAGTAGGAGCAATGGCCTATTGGATCCCGGGTCGGTCCCTCGGCGATGGCCGACACTACCAGTGATGTCTACGGCAGGCTCCGAGGCATCTTGGCTGAAGACATGGGAGTTCGTCCAGTAGTAGGAAACATTGGAACTTGAGTGAATGGTTTGCTCTATAACTGCTCTATAAATTGATTGTCCCCATGGACAGATAATGTGGCCACCCATCCGCTTACGGAACAGCGTCAATGTACCAGGAAAAGTCAGGTCCCGGTTCACCAGCATCGGTTGTGGTAAAACCATTGCCCCAGTACCCGAATCTGTTTCGAGTATCATATTTCCAATCGTAGTCCTGCATATATTAGCTCCTATCAAGACCTCTCTTCTCGTCTGTCTTACCTCCCAGCGCGGATTTTCGAGGACTTTGAAGAAGTGGAGGCGATTCCCAGGCCACATCATAATGGGGCCGTCAATTTTGCCTCCTTTGAACCAGGATCTGCAAGGGGAGTCCCAAACAGTCCTCTTCAAAAAGAGCTCCCGGTATTGCTTAAAGTCATCCACGGCTTCTTGTTTAGGCTCGAAGGATTTGACGTCTTCGAATTGCATTTTCTTGACCACCTTTTCAATATACCGCGTGATGACCTCAATGGCGGGGATGACGGAGCCATGACCGTACGGTCCGAATGGGCCTAACATCACTAAGAATCTGTCAGGCATTGATCATGATAGAGGTGGAGCAATTGACGGACTGAAATAGTTCGGAAAGTGTGGAGCAGTGACGCTGAGATATGTTTCTGGAGCCTTTTCAAAAGCTGTCCGCATGTCGGCACCGTCTCTCCCGACAATGGGAAATCTGGGGCGGAAGGAAACGTCAAAGCCTGTGGCGCAAACAAGGACGTCGATCTTGTGCGACATGCCGTCTGCGGTAACCACACCCTCCTCTGTGATGCTGGTGATGGGTTCGAAGGTCACCATGCATTTGCTCTCGTCGGTGATACATTCGAGGTAGCCGTTCCCGGGTGTTGGTCTCTAAGGAAATGTCAGAGAGTTGAACATTCCCGCACAAGCCAACGTACTCTGCAACCCACGGCGTAATTTGTTGGAATCATCTTCTCGATCAATTTTTCTTTGCCTTGTAACTTGCGGGCCATTTCCGTTTTCGCAAACTGGATCCTCGTTTAGTCATCACGCTGTCGGGTTGGTAGGAGAGAAGACTACCTCCAGCGCCTGTTTCTGTTCAGGAGTGCCTTTGATCATCTGGGACATGTCAGCTTTGACCTCATTGTTCCGTCTGCCATACAGCTCCCCAGTTCATATTGATTTCTTCTTCAACTCCTTTCCTGTACTTCAGGTACTCCTCAGGATGCGCAGCAAAATGCTTCTTCTGCTCTTCGGAATCTAGCGTCGTCAGCAATAAGTTCTGACGTGGAATTCATCCCACCGACAATTGAAATTACTGCCGTTTTCTCCAGCATACTTTTGCGCAAATCCCGCGGTGATCCATGTCGATGAACGAATGAAACATTTGAGCTGCTGGACCTCTGTGATGGGTTAGACGTGGAGCAGCAGGCGTAGGAACCACAGACGAACTCGAGAAGATGGCAGGAATAACCTGAACGGCGCTGCTGCCGTTGCCGATGACTCCAACCACCTTGTCGGTGACGTCGATAGAGGGGTCCCATGCCGCAGTGTGCACACGTTTGGGGAACTTTTCCAGGCCTGGAATGCTGGGCCATTTCCAGTGACTGCAAATGTCAGCAAAACTGGTTCAATAAGGCCTGTGCCACCTACTTGAGAACTCCGGTTGCGTTAATTAAGATGTGACCAAAGTCGTAGAATGCGGCTTCTGGATTGTCCTCTGGCTGAACTTTGACCTTCCACTGTCCACAATCGTCGTCCCACCAAGCACCGATTACTCTGTGATTCAATTTGGCGAACCCTGAAAGATTGTACTTTGCCACCACGTCTTTAAAATATCCCAATATCTCCTGGCCGGTCGCATAACTAAAACATGTCAGCATATCCTTGCCACTCTTTTCATACGTACAAACTCGTCCAGTCAGTTTTGGGACTCCAGGAGTACTGATAGTTTACTGCTGGCTGGGTCACGTGAGTTAAATCGAAATGGCACAGAATCATGCTCTTACAATGTCGCAAGCACACCCTGGATATCTGTTGTACGTTAGCGGGTGAAGTGGCTTTTCCAAAGTTTGCCCTCACACGTTCTCGTACCACGTTCCTCCCACCTCGGGGTTTTTGTCATAGCATTGTAGAGTGATGTTACTTCCCGGACCTTGCTGACCAAGGATGTGCGCGAGGTTGATGGCTGACGCGCCCATTCCAATGACAATGATTCTCAAGGACTTTGGAGTACCCAAGAAAGTATCTGGGATTTTGAAATTGCCGGCATCATCTTTGGCGACACCGTTTGCATGAGCATGGTCGTGGGTGACGTGCGGAAGTACTTCGCCTGGTACGACGGAAACGGGAGAGACTGCCATGTTAACGGAAGTAGAGAAAACCAGACGTTACCATAGAGTCTGAATATATAGACCTGTGAAATTCGGTGTATCAAGAGGTGTACTGCAGTCGGGATGGCCCCCGAGAAACCTCGGCAAAGGCCGGTACAATTCAACCGCCTCGAAGAACGGATTTCCATTCTTGTTTTCGGAAATTCCGTCTTTGGGTCAGTGGAACTACTCCTTCCCGAAGTTCCGTGCCCGGCGTAAAGGAGAAAGGCAGCCTGTCACTGCCGGTTGATGCAGCCGGGCCAGGGTTCTCGGAACACCCACCTATATACTGTGATCCGATCATGAAGAGAGCCAGTCGAGCTCGGGATCAAAGATTACGGTAGCTGCTGTCCGCGAAATGTTTGGGCCATGTCGAGAATGGCTCCGATAATAGCTGCTTGGTCATCGGACATTTCCTTGACCGGGGTGATCGATCCAGAACCAGGTTCCCGGCTGTTTCCTCAACGACTGGCATGGTCTCGGGAGGGTATCAAATGTCGAAGGAATATTTTCGGAACCCGGGGACCTATAGGTGTTGATCGAAGGGTTCGCGTGAATCAAAGTAGGCTCGTTTGTGTTGTTGATGGAAAACTCGTTCCTGTGGTGCATATCCTCCTGAATTGGGCCCAGAACCTAGAGATCTTGTCGAGTTGCATTCCGGCATCCTATTGTTTGGAATCCTCAAGGCCTCCTGGCCAGATGTGTGACATCCGCGCTTCGGACGTCAATCCCCCAAATGGACATGACCTGGGGGCCGATCATTTTGCAATTTGATCCCGGCAACATGTCGTGTTGACAGGTGCATTAACGTTTAGTTGAACCGTTTCTCGCTCGTGTAGCTCGAGTGATTCGGCGCTGTCACGCAGGAAATCATCTAGATCGATTGGGCGGATATAAAATGGGAGAGCAGGCCAAAGTATAGGTCGTGTCCCTTCTCTTGGATGAAATTTCAGAGACAGTTGCCTTGCAGGCCGGCCAGTGGATTGACGACAACTGTTCTTCCCACCCACTACTGGAGACGTGAGAGCACGCCAAAACACAGGATTCTCCAAGGATCAGTCGGGTTATGAGTGAAGGTGCACACATCAACTATCACGTGACATGTAGACCTTGCCGATGTTGGCGTCTGCTGGCGCCCAATAGATAGTTAGAAATCTGCTGCCTGTTACAGACCGGATTGGCGCAAAGGCCAATGCGGCCGCCTACATAGAATTAGGGCTCAATATTTCCAATGCGGTCAAATCTGCGAGACTTGCGACACAATGGAGTGGTGATGATCATGAGGATTTTGCCCAGCCTACCTTGGATAGCACATTCTGACTCGATCCAGAACTGCGGCGGTATCCAGATTCCAGGCAGAAAAGGTTAGGACCGGAAAAGGGATGGGTAATATCAGGATTGTGTCCACTTCGATTCGTACGCGGTTGAATGCTGGGGATAATGAGACTAAAGGCAACACCGTGACCCGAGACACACATATTCTGTCTGTAGCAACTGACCACACCGGTCGCAAGCCAATTCATGTCCACATCACCGCATATTCATGTCCGTCCAGTATTCTTACAACGCCTGAGCTCCTGATCCCGAGGAAATGACGCATCATCAACAGCACTTGTTCGACTTGGAGTCGGGCGTCCCGGTCTGTGTCATGTCGATTTTGACGCCGGTTCCCGGGGCTTGGGCTGAATCACCGCTGTCAAGGGCTTTGCTGGAGACGATGCGGTATATTTCTGTCTCTGGTTAGGTCTGAACGGCACGCATGCGGTGCGACATACCGGTCAGGATGTTCTGAAAAGCCAACTCGACATTGCTTGCGTCTAGAGCAGAGGTTTCGATAAAAGAGAGGTTATTCTCGCCTGATGTCGTCAGCCCGTCGGCCAATAAATGCCACCACACCGCTTACTGGCGAATTGCTTGGCCTCTTCCGTGGGGACCGCTCTCAGATGTCTCAAATCGCTCTTGTTTCCGACCAGCATGATCACGATATTGGCATCAGCATGATCGCGAAGCTCCTTGAGCCATCGCGTGACGTTGTCATAGGTTTGATGCTTGCTGATGTCGTAGACGAGAAGAGCACCAACGGCGCCTCTGTAGTAGGCCGACGTGATGGCTCGATATCTCTCCTGTCCCGCAGTATCCCAAATTTGTGCCTTGATGGTCTTGGTGTCGACCTGAATCGATCTCGTCGCAAATTCGACTCCAATGGTGGACTTGGAGTCGAGATTGAATTCGTTTCGAGTGAATCGACTCAAGAGGTTGGACTTGCCGACCCCGGAGTCTCCGATCAGGACCACTACGCGGATCAGTCAGCGTTCGGCGGTCGAGCCGGGTGCCAGGACAGAGTGTGTCGCCAGCATAGCGTACCCTTGAACAAAAACTGCAAGCGATCAGCCTTTATCTGAAGAGCGGCGAGGGCAACATACGTCGTACTCGTCGTTGGCCATTTGGGACAGCTGCCGAGGTTAGTCGAACGTTCTCGGACAAATGATGGCGCAGGCTGGAGCACGAAGCTGGTCCAGATGTTCAGCAGGTCGCCGGTTTCGCAGTCTCAACCACCTTGGCGAAAGGCAAAGGTGATGTCGCTCTGTGGCTGCTGGGTACGGAGATGTCTGCGCTCTCAGAATACCATTGTGATCTGTCCTGCCCCTTCTTGGCGTCAAGCGCCCAAGTCTTGGCAGATATGGTTAGGCTGAAGTGTTAACCTCACCACTGGATTGTGCCGCTTTTAAAACCACCTACTCGCGACTCTCCTCCATGATACCTTTCCCGCCCCGAGCATCTCCCCCACCATCATCGGTGGCGGACGTTGCAAGATCATCTACAATCTCCAAGCGTGAGCTGCCCGCCTTCGCCGACCCCTTCACAGGAATCGGTCTTGCCTCGTAGAGCTTCTTCTGCGCCTGCTGAAAGAGCTATAACGACTGCCAGTGCTCTAACTGTCACGACTGCGTCCTTCAAGCTCTGCTCATGCACGCAGTTCGCCGACCAGAAAGAGCACTTTACTGTATCGAAAAGTCAGGCGGAGTTGTACACAGCAAGCGCAGTCGCAATATCTTACACTTGGGGCGAGTTTGGCCGGCGCAAGCATATCCTTGGACATTGGACAGGCGATGTCGAGCGGCGCATGAGCTTTGAGCTGGGTGCAGAATGGAATTTGACAAGCTTCATTCATCGACTCGTGCAGCTGACGACAACATATCAGGGTGTCTGGATTGATCAAGCTTGTCTACCTCAAGATGTAAGCGACGAGGAATGGGCTGGCGTGCTCGTGTCAATTCCGCTTGTGTTCAAGACCCTCCCAGTGATCGCTTTGTTTCCAGGCCGCTTGTGCAGATGCTTGACCATAGCCTATCGGCGGTACCGAGATGCGGTCGAAGGTCCTCAGGAAGGCGCCAGGTCTGCGGCCTTTGGCACATCGAAAGTGGTCGGAGAAGCCTACGATAGGCTACAAGACATCATCACAGGAACCGAGTGTATCTACGCGAACGGCTGGTGCTCCTGGGTTGGCCGAATTTGGCCATCACAGGAGCTGCGGTATTCCCGTCAGATCTCGGTATGCTGGGCGGAGGAAGGCTTCGCAGACTGCCATCAGCCCAGTAACCCGGCTCTGAAGCCTGAGGAATTGACCGGTCTGCCATTGCTGCTGTATCGCGCAAGGCAGTCCGACGGAGTACCGCACGAGGAGATCATTTCAGAAATCAGGCTGAGAGGCACAAAATGGATCCGAGCCATATGGCTAGCTATCTGCGAGAATCTCAAGGACTACTCCCAAGCACCATCAACAAGCTTATTCTCTGTTGAACAGCGCAAGAGTGAGGATATGGCACGATTCCTGCTAGGCGATGTCATGCAATTCGGCATTTCGACTGCGCTCTCTGACCTGTCTCGCTTCGTATGGGCTTGTGAAATCCTCGCTCAAACAAGCAGGCGAGCCACGAAGCCGTACGACTACATTTTCTCCGTCTGGGCTGATTGGCCGAGCTATCAAGTTCCTTGCCCATTCTCCCATCTGACGTGCTTCGAGCTGCTTGCCGATGCGCTAGATCAGCTCAAGTCTGGCGATCATCAAGTCTTCGTTCTCCAGTCCTGCAGGCCTCATCAACTCTTTTTCAGCATCCTGGAAATTCATCTGCGACCTCAGCAAAGACCCTATGCGAATCAAAGACACTCATGATGTGTATCGTCCCTTCTTCTGGCTCCATCCCATGGTTGCGGTACACTCCGGTGTTCCCCTACATATTGAGCAGGGTTTCACTCGGCCGTCTGAGCCACAGCTCGTGAAGGATTGGATCTTTGAGCTCTCAGCAGGCACGGTACTTGACTGTGTCTTAGAGTTCAAGCAGCACACTGAGAAGAGGTTTATCGCAGACGTCGTGCGCTCTGGCATAGGGGGCAGCATATATGACCCCTACTCACTGCTCGGAAAACGGCACCTTGACGTTGATGACATTTTCGATTTCGTATGCCTTTCCCTTAACCTTGACAAAACCAAATGCCAGAGGGCAAATCTTCAAGCCATGTGTGTGCAGCGGCAAGTGACCACTCACTTGGGTAGCTCGACAGAGAGGGGGAACGTTACCTGCTTCGGGCTCGCAAATTGGAAAAAGTTCGAGGAGGCTAAGCGGAGTGGCCAAAGGGTAGTGAGCGTCAACATTACACATGAGAAGTGGCCATTATATGAGGCTGTATCGCTGCGGGAACAGGATGATCGGTTCTCAATCGCCGGAGTATGGGTTCCACTCGCCGATATTTGCGAATGCAAGTTGGAATGCATCATAGACAACGAAGGCATTAATGGCCTTCTGGTGTAATCGAAGCAGTAAAGCTCTTTACCAGTGGCTATGCCATCGCTAAGCTTAATTAAAGACAACAGTCCCTATTGTTACAGTATGCCTGCTAAGAACATGGCGCATATTAAACGCACTATACATAAGAACCTGTACTCCAAGCGCCAAGCATTACCGTGTGCACGTGATTACCACAGTTAGGCTAACCTCACTCACTGGATGGTGGCCTAATTGTGCTCATGAAAGTGGCGCTTCCGCGCTGGGCCATGGAGGAGACTATGCTGCGCTCCTCTTCCATCCCGCTATTAATCGGCAGCCATGCAGGCCACGCAGGCATCCACCTCCGAGCACGGAATATCTGATGGCGAGAGTGTGACGATTGACGATGAGGGGCAACAAGACGAGTTCGAAGTGGAACGGATCCTTGCCGAATATGTGAGTTTTAATCCGCATGACCGGTTGGTCAGGTGAAATGACATCTCAACGATGCTGACAGGGATGTAGAAAGTGGGTGGAGAGGTGGTCTACCTGGTCAAGTGGCTAGGGTACGACGATTCGCAATGCACCTGGGAGCCGTCTGCACATTTCAACCAGTCCGAGACGCTCCAATTGTGGAAGCAACAGCTGCAGCAAGGAGACGCTCCCGACGAGGCCGAGGTGGCAAGGATCCAGCAACGGATGGACGTGTTCAGAGCGGAAGAGGAAGACAGGCGCCGGGACAGGCTGAAACGAATCCCAGTGGGTGCTCATTCCGATCCGAGGTAATGCTGATCGAGGATCAGGACTCCAAGAACCCCCAGCTGGCACCGGAATCAAAGGATTCTGACCATGCTGGTATTTTCGAGCCCAAGGAGGATGGATTACCTCTCGCCAAGGGAACAGATCCTGCGACGCGCTCTCACCACCCACGAGAAGGAGAAACTCGGCGGATCAGAAAGCCTCTTCAGGAGCCCGTAGCGGACCCTCTTCTGCAGCCAGAGTCGCTGACACCGGGGGCGGCATCTGCTCCTGTACATGGGGTGCACCATCTTCCACTTTTCGTGTCGCAAGAGCCGAATCGTCCTCAGTATGATGACTCTTCCGGGCGAACGCCGGTGAGCATCGACGGTGAAAAGTCTGATAAAACCGTGTCGGACATGGGCTTACCCCAAGCAACGGTCCGGCGACCGACGATCCGTGGGAAGAATGGTCGTTCCTGGAGTCCTGGCGATTTGGTGGTCAATCTCAGCTTTGGCTTTCACCAACTGGGGGACGTCAAGGTGTTATATTTTCCTCCCTGGTTGAGGACAAAGTTGCTCGCGACGAAGCGTCGATCCGAATACGTACTCAACATCCATTTTCCACAGGATGAAGTGCAGAACCTTCAAGATTTCGAAACCTATTCTCAAAGAGTCAAGGTCGGTGTTCCATTGGCCAATGGCCCTGTGCTGATGGGTTTAGTTGTTTCCTCAAAACGCTGCGCTTGGAGTGATCGACCCTTATGAGGACACTCGAGAGTAAGCAGTCTCTCATTCCGCTGTGCCTGACCCTGCCCTGATCGGACGCTGATTGGATCACTGGACAGCGCTTTGAACAGTTTGGCAGACTTTCTCGAACAACACGATGTGGCAGCAACGTGGTCGTACCCTGATCCCAGCGAAACTCTCGTCATGATCATATATTCGTGCCGCTCTCCCTCGTGGCGACAGCAATTCGGCAAGAAAGAAGTCGCCATGTTTGATTCTCGCCTTCATGTCGCTGTGCGGAATAGAGGTAGGGGAGTGCAGACCGCCATTCACAAGCCAGTCAAAGACCCCTTTCCCCATCATGAATTGGCAGGCGAGCGTGACAGTATATTTCACCGCCGGGATGAAGCACATGTGAGTTCCATGAAGCCGAGATCGACAGAGTCAAGAGCGTGGCCGACGGCCGAAGTCGAAACTGTGACTGTCGATGCCACACAGGGGCCGCAATGTTTTGTGGCTGACTACGAACAAATGACTCGTGCCTTTTCACGGTTCAAGGGCGACAAGAGCAAGGTACACGTATATATTGCTTTCCATAAATCTCATCCGCGCGAAGCCCAAGCAGTGCGTGAATGGATAAGCAAACATACCCTGCGACGACTGGTATATACTGATGAGGACGACAACGACTGGGCGCTTTGGCTAGATTCGGTGGAGAATAAACTAGGCCTTCTCCTGTTTCACGAGGACGACCCGGCGTACTGTCAGCTTCGAGGCTTAGGGCCCATTCTTGGACAAGACCGGGTCCTCTGCTACAATATCTCTTTTCCGCCATCTGCGGAAGGGCCATCTGCAAAAGGCCCATCTGCGAAAAGCATAGTGTCAATGATCTTTCCCCGCGGCACGTTTCTGTTGATCACCGAGGCGTCCATCCTCAATTATCCGACCCAAGTCAAATATATCCTGGGCTGGTTCCAGGCCCACGCCAAGGAAAAGTCGTCAGGCTGGAAGATTATGCTTCGCCCGAGAATCTCAGATTGGCTCTATCAGACCGCCGTGCACCATGATGGCGAGGAGCAGAAAAGGTAGAGCATCATGTGGGGAGAAGACGCTCACTGACATGACGCAGATTCGTCGACATTCTCGTCCTCGTCAACGCGCTCATGGTGACCGACCGGTCCACAGATGGCGACGAGTTTGACGCCATGTCCTCCACCTCGTCGAGCACAGACGATGTCGACATAGTCACAAAGAACTTTATCCTGTCACCTGCCTCACTTCCCGGATACCAGGACGACGGCGTCACGATCGCTCGCCGTGACGAGATCTTGGTCGAGTATTTCATCTCTTGGACCGCGTTTCACCCCATGGAGTCTCGGAGATTTGTTGTTCTTGATGACATGGGTCCATGGAAAGACAACCCGCCCAACTTTATGCAATTTGACGGACACGTTGTCTTTCGACACCCAGAGCGGTTTATGCGCGAGCAACGCAGCCGTTGACAGGGAATACGACGACGACTGACACGTGGACATTGACCAAAAGTTCTTTTGCTGACTCGTGGGACGCGTTCAAGAATACGTTCCTTCACGTCGTCCACAAAGCCATCCGCGGTCAAGTCCTCGATTTCCGCTCAGCGCCAGGACGTAAATCCATGATGAACCGGGCGGTATGATGTCGGGCAAGTAATAGTCAAATGAAATCATATTAACCATTCAATTGGAGCAGAAAGCGACGGACCAAGTTCGTCGTCGTCTGTCACCGCTCCAATTCATACTGCGAACTTCTCTCAATCAGGGATCGATAATAATCACACAATACCTCGGGTTTGGGGACAATGCGCCAGTCCATCCGGGTGAGGAATTCCAGCTCCAACAGGGCCAGTTCCTTCATGCTCACACCGCCCACCCTGGCATAGGTTTTGTTGGTCCAGAACGAATCGCTCAAGCCCTTACTGGCCACGGTGGCGCTGACGATGAGAAAACGGTGCACGGTCAGGCTGCTGATGGTAAAGGCCGGGTACAAGGCGCACAGTCTGTCAATGTAGTAGACCATGCTCAGTAAGATGGGCGGAGACAGGGTGGCATGGGTCGTGAGGCGTTGCAGGTAGTCGAGGACAGAGATGGCCGGCGGGGCGCGAGAATGAAATCGGGTCAGGTGACCCTCGCGCAGGGGGATGGCATCGTTGTATCTGATCAGCTCCATGAGCATGGATGATATTAAAATCACCAGATCCCGCGTGTTACAGTTCTCGTACTGGGCCGGCAGGAATCGCACCGCCGGCGCTTCTGGACGGGCCCGTTTTGACTGCAAGGGCTCTGCACTCCCTTTCCGTGGTATATCCAGCCCATTGGTGGCAGGCGGCGTGCTGGTGATCGAGTCGACCGCTTGACGTTTTGACGGCGTGGTCGCCGGTCCTTTCGCGGTCCCATCGGCGAGCGCGGCTTTGGGAGCGGCGGGCGCATGGGATTGTTTTGGCACCGATGGCATCTCATTTGCAATACACCTCACATTGTCCTTCTCCGTCAACTGCAGCCCGGCGATCTTGGCCGTCGGTGTCTTTGTGGAAGGGGACCCGGATTGATTCGGAGGAGAGTACTGGGTACCCGCATCCACCATTTTTCTTCGTGGTGGCATGAACGGGCTGCCACCATCGAGTGACCTCGTGCTGAATCGCCGTGCTGGCTTGCGGAACGTCGTGCTCGGAGAAAGGAGATATTTGCCGGTGGCGTCGCTGGGTGTCAGGCCAGGTCGGGAGTCAACTGTCGACCGCTTGCGGCGCAAATTGTCATGTTGGGGACGAGCAGGACTCGTCGCGACCAGTTCGAGGTGGGAAGATGGTCGTATGCGCGGCGAAGGAGAAGCCGCCAACATAGTCAAACCGCTCAACCTCTGCTAGGAGCAATGGTGCTGCCACTCGAGTCACGAGTCGCCGGCTCCTGATCGCGCCACCTGAAGAACGAGTGTTGAAGCAGGTCGACGTAGGCCATAGAGATGACAGGTCCAAGAACGGATCGATTTCGATAAAGCTGCTGCAGGCCGCGGCAGCGAATGCAGGACCAAGTGCACAAGCCCTCAACGGTGGCGGTGGTCGTGATAAATTCATGGGCTTTGCAGCGCACGTGCAACGAAAAAGCGGAAAGGCCATGCCGGTGATCAGCAGCCTCGTGCTCCCAAGGTGGCTGCGCATTCGCCATTCTTCCTAGAGTTTGGACACCTTGCTCGGGCCCGAAACCTGCTGCCTAAGCTCACAAAAGTCTCTGACCGGGTTTAACCGATTCAACGTTCGAGTGGACATCCCAGCTCGGATGTCTTCAAGTATTGTATAGCATCCATGATACCCACCGGTGTGCAGCCACTATGCGATTTGAGCGACGCCACCGACACTCGCGCACAAATCAACGCCCTCAGGAGGGTCAAGAATGAGCTTACCGGACACCGGTCACGCAAAGTAGAATACATTCAGAATGGGGTCATTCCGGCCGTCACCAAAACGCTCGTGAGCGGAACGGCATCAACTTTGGAAGACGCCGAGGACGTCGAGCTGGTGACCGTTCAAGCTGCGACCGTGTTGTGTGTTATTGCCCACGGTGAGATGGACGGATTTCCCCAGTTCGACGGCTGACTAGGAACAGAGGGTCCTTCCTTCGTCCAACCGATCCTTGAGAGCGACGTGCTCGATGGCCTTCTCTCGCGTCTGCTCTCCTCGACCTCGTCCAAGACGACGCTCGCTCTGTTGAAATGTCTCAATGCGATTGCGGACAACCTGCCTCCCGCCGCGTCTGGTCAATGGCTTCCGGATAACCGATTCGGCAACCTGATTTTCTCGCGCACATACAGAGGGTCTTTCAAATCCATCATCGAGCAAGCCACCCCCAGTCTGGTGTCGCAGCAAGCGTGCGACGCCGTGATCGCGTTGCTCTGCAAAACTGCCTCGCAGGAGTGGCAGAAGCGCGCCCTGGTGGAGGATGGAGTGCTGGCGGCCCTCTCGAGCCGGTTGGCCTCGTTCGTCGTCTCCGAGGGACTGGTGCCACCCACGCTGGAAGTGCTGAGCGGCGACACGGTGAACGTCCTGTCGATGCCGGAGCCGGCCCCTGCCTCTGCCCATCTCTCCCCCGTCCTCGAGGCCATTGCCGTTTTGATCGATCACTCGAAAGCGCGCGCGAAGCAATTTTTGACCGACCCCGCCGTCAAGGCCGTTCTCCCCGACCCTGCCGACGATTTCTCCCCCTCGGACATCCGCCGGACGCCGTGGGGAGGCAGCTATTTCTCGGGCGCCGCGGTCCCGCGGTCGCGACTGCAAGGGCCGCTGGATTCTCTCCTGGCGTACATGCCGGTGTCGGACAAGAAGAGCACCGCCAGCCAATCTGGCTTCCCACCGCTCGGCTCGGTCCCGGCGATGCCCAAGAGGAGGTCTTCCTTCCTCCCGACGACCACGGAGACACCGCAAAGCGGCATCCTTCTCGAGACCTCGGGAGAGACGGACGAAAGCCTGGTGGTGCCGTGGCTTTTGTACGTGGTCCGCGAATCTCGCGGAAAGCGACGTCTGCTGGCCGCGAAGCTGCTCGTCATTTTGGACAACCTCAGCTTTGTCAGAAGGACGCGGAGCGCGACTTTCGGCGCCCTTCTGGTACCATTATTGGTGGGGATGCTGGACAAAGAGCATGGAAAAGCCGAAGACTCTCACGCGAACAGCGGATCGTACTTGTGCAATGGACTGCATTATCCCCAGGCCGTCCCGGCCGTTCTCGCCGCGCTCATCCGGGATGACCCCGATATGCAAAAGGTGGCGGTGGAGAGCAAAGCGATTGCCAAGTTGTCCGCCGGTCTCAAAACCACCTTCGAGGTGTCGCCGAGACGCAAACCCGTCCCCTGGAAGCCGCACAAACAGGATGCGGCCGATGTTCAGCAGACGTCTCCCCTTGAGCGATTGGGGCCCGGGGGACCGACGCCTTTTGCGCGCCAAGAGATGGCCTATCGAGAAGGCTGCTTGCAAGCTCTGGCGGCCATCGCACCGTTCAACGATGAATATCGCAAGGAAATATGTGACCAAGGCGTCTTGACCCAAATTATACAGTCGTTGGAGCCGTATCAGTCGCACGACGCGATGGGGGTCGACGAACAACCGCAGCCGCAGGGAGAATCATCCGGCAATTCTGCGTCGACGCTGTTGGCTGCCTGCGGCGCTGTTCGTGCCCTGACCCGGTCCGTGACGGCGTTGAGGACGAAGCTGGTCGATGCCGAAGTCGCCCAGTCCATCATCAAGCTGATGAATTCGACGGATCCTGAAGTCAGGATTGCCGCCACCACAGTTCTGGCCAACCTGGCCATGGATTTTAGCCCGATGAAAGAGAGCGTGGGTGAGGCGGCCGTGGTCAAGAAATTGTGTGAGCAAGCACATTCGGCGAATGCACGACTGCGACTGGAGTCGCTGTGGGCCCTCAAACAGCTGGTGCTGAACGCGAGCAAAAAACTCAAGCAAGACGTCGTGGACGAGCTGGGACCGAGCTGGATGAAGTTATTGATCAAGACTGACCCGATCGACATTCCCGACGGAGAGGTCATTGGTTTGGTGGACAAGGAATATCCGCCTCTATCGACCACCTATCGACGATCATCGACGCTGGGGGACACGTCGAATGATATTGTCATGAGCGAGGGCGCCGAGGGACAGCAGCTGCACGACCATGCTTTCAGCACGCGGCACACCCCGGAGGACGACACGGCCATTCAGGAGCAGCTTCTCGACCTCATTCGAAATTTGTTCTGTGGAGAAAACGCGTCGGACCTGGTCCGATACGTGTTCGACGAGATGGGTCAGGATGACTTTTTCAAAATCATGCTGGACCGACTTCGACCCAGAACGTTGGCGGGCGCAACACGCAAGGAAAATCAGACGACGCCACCGCCGAACGAGATCGTGGTCAAAGTGCTCTACATCCTCGTTCACGTTGCCGCGTGTGATCCCAAGTGGAGAAATACCATTGCCTCACACCACGGCTTGATGAAGCAAGTTCTCACCTTCTGCAATCACGCAGAGCGGGAAATTAGAGCGCAGTGCTGCTGGATTGCCATCAACCTGATCTACGAGGATGATGCCGGCGACCGGCCCGCGTGTAAGCATCGAGCAGCCGAGCTGCAGAAAGTCGGATTCTTGTCGCACGTCCAGAAACTGGAGAATGACTCGGATTTGGACGTCCGAGAGAGGGCCAAGACGGCCATCCAGCTCATGTCTCAGATGATGGGTTCATGATCTCAGGATGGCCAGATTCACGGTGCTGGGTTCGTATTCAGGCTTATATGCAAGTGTGCCTCATCGTGCGGCGGCGGCAATCGCAACATAGGGCAATATGCCTCTCTTGATTTTTCATGATTCTAGGTGTTTGGCCGAAGATTTGCCGTCAAGTTTGGGTTGGCTTGGCGCGATGTCACGCGTTGTTTATCCTCCACAACATCACCTCGGCTTCGCTCACACCTTGTTGACCACTCGTCAGGATGACGACGAATGCGACGTCGTACCCACGTGCTGCCTTGAGGAGGATCCTCAAAGGTCATGCGAGAAAGAACATCGGCAAGTCCGTGGATGCGCTGGTGTACCTGGACTATGTTCTCTTTGTCGAAGAGTATGGTGTTTCATTTCTTCCATTACAGAGACTGACCACTGCTAGACTCATGCAAGGCGCCGCTCGGAAGGCACGCTCCTCCGGAGAAAAGAGGATGGCGGCAAAGGACATCAGAAAAGTGACAATGGTGAGAAGTCATCAATCTTATGGCGGTGCAGGCTGACGACCCCAGACCACTCTACGCCGATTCCGAGGTTGATGTAAGATCAGCCGCTCCGAATCTCTGCGTTCAAGGAGAGAACGTGCAGTTGGAATTTGACCACAAAGTGGAATGGTACAACGTTGGAGCTATTGGAGGAGGGTACAGGCCATTGTTATTTGATTCTTCTACGGAGAATACAATGGTATCTATTTGGACAACCCGTCGGGATGTGTTGAATGCTAGAGCATAACTGTTCACATCACATATCTCATGGGTCAGTGGATTCGTGGAAGCGGGAAGCGTCAGCTATGACCTCTCGCTTGAGAAGCATCAGGATTGACGGTGTGATGGCGTCATCGCGGTGGTGGATGGGCGTCAAACTCGAGACGATTCCACGAATCCACGACAAATATGTAGACATGATCCATACTGATGGCAATGAAAATCTATACGTGCCTTGCAGTCAACAATTGTACGCAAGTCCCATTGGTGAGCGGAAACATGGGCTCTTGGCACCCCAAGCTGAGAACAACTTTGAATAGAGCCTGACGCAACAACTTTTTTGAAATGTGGCACCATCCGCTCTCACCTCGAATCACGACTAGCCTTTACCAAAGCTCTCCTCTCTAGTTCAAATCTCACCCCACCGTACTCTCAGAAGAGGAATCTTTCCCAGACAAATCTTCCCCAGACCGTGCCTCTCTGGCAGCAAGCATTTCAGACCCCGACCTTCACTACAATACACCCAGTTGGAAATGTCTACGGCCACTGCTGTTCCTGTGGATCCCAAGTCTGCCAAAAAGCGCAAGGCCAAGACTGAAGCACCTGCTGCCCCTTCAGGAACTGGCACAGATTCCCCAGGTGTGGAGGTGATGCAGAGGGCAAGCCCTTTACCCAGTACCAACGGCATTGACGCACCAGCAGAGAGCCCGTACATTAAAGAAATCGCTCGGTATGCACCACCTTTGCATCGCACCCAGGCTGGTCTAATCTTGCCAGGAATATTCGCAACCTCCACAAAAAGTTGTCAGCCTCGGCCAAAGCGGACACCGTCATCGCCGATAACCCAGGCGTCTCCCTGGACGACCTTGTCGCGGCGAAGAAACTCAACGCGGATCAAAAAGCTCAGATTCTCAAGAAACCGGGGTTGCAAGGCCAGCTGGCCCTGCTTGAAGACCAACTCAATCAGTTCCGAGCTTTTGCGCAGGACCTTGAAGATCGGCACAATAAAGAGAAGGCCAGTTTAGTGGAGGCACACGAAGCCGAGATCGCAACGATCAAAGAGGAGGCTGCCAAACACGCAGAAAAAGCACAGTCCAAGAGCCTGGAGGAGGGTCTGAGGGTCATCAGTCATTTTCTCCACGCCGCGGCTTCCAAACGACAATCCGAGGATGCAGACTCCGAAGAGGGCCGCGCGTTCGAGGGAGCCCTTCTCCTGGTATACCAGGGCAATGATGCCTCACTCGGCACCCTTAAAAGTTTGATCTACGGGGCCGATGAAAAGGTCCCCGATGTTCGTGGCGAGCTCTTGGACTTCACCTTTGCCCAGGTCAAGCAATCCGCGCTACAGGAAGCCCAAGACCTCGCACCACCGACCGAGGAGGAGGAGGTGGAAGAGACCGAGCCGGAGGCCGCCATCCAGACCGATCCCACTGCGGCGAATGCCCGCCTCACCGAGCTGGAGGACACCACGATCATACAGACGAATACCCCTGAGCCGACTGATGGCTTTACGGCGCCGGAGCAAACATCGACAGCTGCAGAGGCGGCCAATGTCGTTGCCGAAGCCAGCTGGGATCCTCAAGCATCCATCATTACAGACAATAGTGCCACCGCCGAAGAATGGGTCCAAGTGCAACGGGACCCGGCCGAGACGGACACGGGCGTCGCTGCCACTCCGGCGGCCATTCATGGAGAAAACAGCTGGGCAGAAGAGGTGGGTGCAGCGGCAGAAGAGAAGGCGAAACCAGAAAACGATGGATTCGAGCAGGTTCGTCGTGACCGCGGTCGCGGCCGAGGCCGGGGAGGACGAGGCGATTTCAGAGGCGGTCGTGGTCGTGGCCCGAGAGGTGATGGTTACCGTGGGAGGGGTGGAGCACCGAGAGGTGGACGCGGCGCACCACGCGGAGACAAGAGTTAGATCCAGTTCTTGGATCACTGTGAGGCGCCGTCTGACACGAGCCTCTCTCTCGACACAGCGCCTTGTTCCTCGTTTTCAGCATCTCGCATACTCTGTTTGTATCTCTGTGCTGGCGGTCTCGGGTTTGCGGCATTGCGGCGGTCTGGACAAAAGCAAAATCAGGGTTCATGGGTGCGAATGGCCAATGTAAACCAAACAACCGAGTCAAGCATATCCTGGCATCAAAATGTACAATATCACTGCGCTCTAAGGGACACAAGAATGGAAACGAGGACTGGGACGAGTTACAAGGCAGATCAAGTCCGGCCATTTCAATTAGTAGGATGTCTGTGTCCTCTTTACAGTGACCCTCCAATTTTAGCCTCCTGCGGGACGTGCTCCAACTTGCGATGCTTGCCGGGTGTTGTCTGCTTGAATTTTGGTCTTCTGGCCACCGATGATCTGATGGTAATGTTATTCCATCATAATTTAGTCAGAAATCTGTTTAGTCTCAAATTTGCCGTATGCAATGACAGTGGTTGTGTCAACCAGAAGCATGCAGTGCCTTGGTTCTGCATCTGATGTGAACGCACTCAAACAGCGTCGTGTGCCAAATCCTGTACTCTGACAATACCGCTGCCCCATCCGATGGCGGCCCATCCCGCGCAGCGAGAATTGGGGTTCCAGGAGAGGGCCACCACGGCCTGCTCTTCCTCAAAGATGACATTCGCGGAGCCAATCTCACCATTCGGGTTCGTTTTACTCGGTCGCTTGGGGGTCCGTGAGCTCAAGTCGATCTTCACGGGCATGAATCCTTCCTGGAATCGAGACATTCCGCGGCGGACGTCGCGACCGTGGTACAAATCCACGTGGGCGTTCTCGTCATCGGCCAGAGGCCGCCACTCATACTCACACAGTTTTTGAAGCCAGGCCCCGGGTGCAGAGTGAAGCTCAGCCCTCCTCGTGGGCAACACCTTGCGGAGGAAATTGGTCGCGAACACGCTCCCTTGCGCATTGCCCACGAGAATGCAGGGATGCAAGTTCGATGCTGCCAGTGCGGTGGCACTCCCGCCAGAATCGGGCAGCTTTGCCACCCTCAATCCGCTGTAAAAGTGCCTCAGATGATGGCAGACGACATGTGTCGACGAGCCGGTCTTGAGCTCCGTGTTCGCCACGCTGTCAACGGTGGTGAGGAAGGAGCGAGTAAAAGGAGAATAAACGAGATTGCGGGTGGGAAGCCGTCCTCTGTGGAGATGGACCCGGTCCTGGTCGGGACTGCGGAGATCCGTCAAAAGAAGGTCACCGGATGCAGACGTGCTGGCGATGAAAGTGGGCACGGTGCAGGGGTAGGCTGGACGAATGGACAGCAGATATGTATTGTGGAGTTGCTGGATCATGTAGGGCGTGGCACCGTCGTGGACGCTGGTTTCGTGGAGATCGTACAATCGCATTGAACCGTCAGCGGCTCCCAGCAGGAGGTCGGTTGGAGACGGGAAGGAGAGGGTGGTGAAGATGGTCCCGGGAGGTGGAGCGACGGTGCGGCCAGCACTCTTGACCTGGAAGGCCTTCATCTGGCGCCCGTCGTGGTTCTCCGGCAGGTCCACATGAATCACTCGCACATGACCATCGCTAGAAAGCACTCCAAGAAGACCCCAGTTCCGACGTCCGACGGCCTCTTCGCTGGGCGGAGACGGTGACCATTCGAGCTGTTGAATGCTCCCCCAATCGGTCCCGTAGACCAAGACCCGTTTGGGCGACGAGTTCATTTCGAGACTCTGAATGCCCGTGAACGGGGTCGATGTTGATTCCATGGCCCAAATCTGAATGTGGGCCGGATATGGCGGCGACGCGTGAAAAGCCGGAGGTCCTGGCGGAGGTCCAGGAGCGCGCCGCCTGCGCTGCGACGGACACCGAGTAGCGATGGCCAGATATTGAGTTGGGCCTGGACTTGGAGCCCATGCCAAACACTGGATCTTTTCCCCGATGTTGAGAAGCCAACCTTCATGATCCCGACCGTGAGCGGCTGTCTCTCTTCCTGGACGGTCCGGCTCCGCGTTCGCCTGGTGGTTGGCGCCTTGAGGCCAGGCCAGGCCGAAATCCAGCGGTTGCGCATAGTCCAACTCGTATCTCTGCTGTCTCTTCCAGGGTCCTAGCACGATCGGGTGGGGTGGATTTTCACGACTCATGTACCGGCTGATAACCTCGTCCTCTGAAATCATCTCGAGGATTTGGCAGTTGGCTATTCCGGGGATTCTGAAGCCCAGATCCCTAGCCAACATGCTGCTCTCTCGCCTTGGAGCATCTTTCTCGAGTTTGACGGCATCCGAGAGAGTCGACCGACTTGGGAAGGTGACATCCCGGCCTCTCAGCCAGGTGTCCCGGGCTCGAAGAATATCAAAGAGGTCGTCGAGCTCGGGTCCAAAGGTACGAGAATATATAGTGTCCTTGGAAGCTCTGCCGTGAATGTGTCTGACCCCTCGAGAGTGGGCCGTTCTCGAGGTTCCATGACCCCTTTTCCTTCGGCTCTCCAAGTCGCCGGCGACAGATCCATCCCGAGCGGCCAGCTCTGCCTCATCCTCTTCGCCCGACTCTTCTGGAGTCTTGACGGCCGAAGATTGGGCGTGATCATTCCAGCTCGACTCGCTAACGTCGTCAGGCTCGCCAAGATCCTCTTCCGGGCCCGACGGTGGAGCATCAAATGCCTGATCACTCTCAATCTGCTCTGAAGTGTCGGATGAAGTGGGATTAGACGACTCAGAAGACTCACGCAGGAGACGCAACGTTTCCTTGTCCCATCCGCCATGAGCGTATTTGGAGTTGACCTTGCGCTGCCGACTAGATCGGCGTGCGGGAGCAGACATGACAGGGTCAGAGGGACGACACGATGAGGGACACTGAGCCGTATCGGTTTGAACATGTTACTTTACCACGGATAAAATGATAAGTCATGTTGCCATTGTGCAGGAAGGCAGGGACCGGGCGGCGCCAAGAAACCAGTTGTCGGCCTCCAGCAACCCTCCCAGTCGCAACTCCAGCCGCAACTTCTCAGCAGCAAGAGACGGCTGGAGGTCTATGAAGATTACGGTATTCTGGGATTATGGAAGAAAGCATCCGCAGGCTCATGACGTGATATCGCCAAGCTGTGGACCTGCTGCTGTCTGCAAGTCAAAGACACCAGCAGATCAAGGGTCAGCTCATCATGAAGCGGAACCGCTACGGACATGTCACTGTCAGGATGTCCAGGATATGTCCAGGATGCACCCAAGCTGCGCAAGCACCGGAGGTCTCAGCCACCATGAGGCCGGTCTGTGTCCCCCCTGGCCAAGTCGGCCCTCACAGCCACGCGTATTTGCAGACCCCAGGCCAATCATTCTCTCACTGTGGCTACTTTTGATTGGCCGGCCGATTGACGTGGCTATAAATGGTACACCTGGGCTCCGCTCCTTCACGCTCAGGCCCCTCGCTGATCTCGGACTGGACTTATACTCACGCCAACGGTAAGTCATCTCTTCTTTCCAACCCTTATCATCCTCTTGTAAGTTGACTGGTCTTTCACCGTCCTGTGTCTTTTGCCCTCCAAGTTATATCTTCAGAATGGCTCTTGCCTCGAGGCTCGCTTTGGTCAGCACAGTCCTAGCTGGCACGGTCCACGCCCAGTTTGGAGGGTTTGGGGGAGGGTTTGGGGGAGGATTCGGTGGTGATGGCTCCCCGCCATATAACGGAAATGGTGGAAATGGCAACGGTGACGGCAGCTCCGGCTCTTCTTCAGACCCGACAAACAATGGGTCCGGCTTTCTTTCTGTTCCTGAATTCGACAGAGCCACTCACATTCTCATTGCCCACGCCGTGATGGCGGCCTTGACCTGGGTGATACTCATCCCGTCTCTGGGAATCCTCCTGCGACTCAACATTTCGAACCCCATCGTCCTCCGCATTCACGCCGTCGGCCAGGTCCTCAGCTACGTGGTGTTCGTCGCCGCGGCCGGCATGGGCATCTGGCTCGCACAGCAGACGGCAGTCTACGGCAGCTGGCACGACCCACATCCCAGACTTGGTCTGGTGATCCTCGTCGTCGCCTTTTTCCAACCCGTGTTGGGGGCCATCCACCATCGGATCTACAAGCGTCGGGCTGCCGACGTCCGAGCAGGCAGACCCGGGAGGCCACCTGGCAGAACCGCCTGGGGCCGCACCCATTTGTGGCTGGGACGACTCCTGATCATTCTCGGCATGATCAATGGCGGTCTCGGGATTCGATTGGCCTCTCAAAGTCCTTTCCAGACCGAGTCAACGACACACAAAGTTGCCACGGCCTATGGCATTGTGGCCGCCGTCATGTTCCTGCTCTATACCTTCTTCGTCATCTCATTTGAGATCCGGAGAGCCGGCCGTGAGAGGGAACGAGAAACGAGAGCCAACGAGAACGTGTTGATGAAGGATCGGTTACCGACATACGATGAAAGCGAGGAGTCCACCAGGACCGGCACTCACAGCCTATCCTCCCGTTCATAGAGCGTGAAAGTGATGATATTATGATTTGATAGCAATTTGAGCGCATGAAATTCCCATTTCCTTACACCACGCCGGGAATCAGCCCGGACGGCACTTGTTCTCTGAATTGGTCGAATTGGTCACCATAGCGCTTGCTCAAGTAGGAGTCGAGCGCGGGGATCGCCCTGGTGACGAAATCCCAAACGAAGAAGCTCGTCGTGATCAAACTCCAGACGACACCTCCGGAAGCGAGCGCATACCCTGCTCTCCAGCATGTGTAGCCCAAGTACGAAGGATAGCGAACGAGGGAGAACAACCCGCCCGTATACAGCTTGCCTTTGTTTTCTGCTTTGTCTTTGAACCTCTTCCTCTGGATTTCGCCCAGCGTCTCCACGGAGATTCCGAAGAGATACAGGATCGCCCCGGAATAGGTACACCATGGATGATAGGTCGGATTGATGCTCGCCGCGCCGAATGCAATCGAGTTGCAGCTGTCCAGGACAGTGTTGAAGCCCGCGACGACAATGGCGGACTCAAGAAACATTGGCTCATTGCACGTCGCCAGAAGCCAGAATGCATGCTTCAGCACCGATCCTTGCGAGAAAATGGCCGGTCAGCCTGTCTTCCGAGAGGGGAACGGAGACCGAGGTGAGACCATAAGCAAAGACGGCTCGGCGTGCCGGCGCGATCCTGGGAACGCCAGCCTGTGCTCAACATATCCGGTCCCTAGTCGCAGGGTCGCTTACCAACGGACATGAAGAAAATCACCGACTGAAACGGCGTCAGACCTGTGCTTGCCAGAGTGGCGCCACCCGACGGAGGAGCACCTGGAGGTGAGAGGCCCAACTTCGGTGCAAGGTTCGCAAAAGGGTTTGCGAGAAGCAACGACCTCTGCAACAAAGGATCAAGAGCACGCAAGCCGAGGAAGACTGTATTGCCCAGCGGCGTTGATTGGCGGAGTCCGCGACCCTTGACATAGTCGACAGGCTTACGGGTAGCCATGTTGTAAGAAGTTTGGCACCGGTGAATATGGGACTCTGTCGAGGGCGTCATATAGACCAGTCCACGTGGTCTTTGCTTGCCATGAACGGGCAAATATTTGTCCGAAGGTTCTTTTTGCTGCCAAGCACTTGATGGGTGGTGTAGCAGGGGCAGCAGGGACCATGCTGCTCAGTACACAGTGTATAGGATTCGGATTTTGTTATCACGTGATATGTCACGTGATAAACGACACCCCCTGCAGCGGACATCGCCGCTGCCAAAGTCTCTGAACCAGGATATCTTTGCTGCACCTCTGGCATCGGTTCTCAGTCGTACAAAAGATGAGCATTGTTCGATTTGATGTGGGATTGGGCCTCGAGGGCTGCCATGTGCTGGTGACGGGATCCAGCGGCGCCATCGGATCCGTCGTCGTTCAAGCATTCCTCGCCGCTGGAGCACATGTGTCCGGGTTTGATATTCGCGAGCCCGGACAGAAATACGAGAGCGATCGTCTACATCTCGATATTGTGGACGTCACAGATGAAGCCCGTCTCGATCGAGCATTCGAGACGGCGCGGGAAAAGTTTGGTGTGATCACAACCTGCATTGCGCTCGCCGGGTTGGATTTGTCCTACTTGGCCAATCATTCACTCTGTGACATGCCCCTGGACCAATGGAGAAGGACGATGAGGGTCAATGTCGACGGAACCTTTTTGACCTGCCGGGCCTGGCTTCGAGGTATCAAATCGTATGCGACGACAGAGACGAGAAACGTTTCGGCCGTGGTGATCGGATCGGAGGCGGGAAGCCTCGGCGTGTCTGTGAATGCTGCCTACTCCACCTCCAAAGCGGCGATACAATTTGGTCTTGTTCGATCCCTGGCCAGAGATGTTGTGGCCATCCATCCCCGCGCCCGCGTCAACGCCGTGGCCCCAGGCCCTGTCGACACCCCACAATTCCGGAGAGAATGTGCAGACGATCCCGAGGCGCTCTGGCGCGAGTCGCAGGCCACGGTAGCGATGAAGGTTCCCGTCAAGATGGAAGCCGTTGCCAGGGCTTGCCTCTTCTTGGTGAGCGAGAACTTTGCCGGCCATATCACCGGTAAGCCGTTGACCGATCACGCTGCCATTCTAGATCGCCAGTCAACTATAGCCGACGGTCAAGTTATATATGACGCTGACTTGGGCCACAATAGGTCAACTGCTGCCTGTTGATTCTGGAAAGAATGGCACTTTGCATTGGCTCTCCACCGGACAGCCGGCGTGAAGGGTTCTGCCCGTCTCCGCGGTCTTTGCCCGGGGATGTCAAGGATCCAGACCAACGACCCAGACCAAAGACATCCTCACATCGGGGGGCGAGGGCGGGGGAGGGGGGAAGGGGGGCCTGTCTATTGAGACGTAAGAAGATGGCGTCCTCGCCGTTGAGGTGAGGCCGTCGTCTAAGAGCCGCAGAGGAGGGAAGGCCGGGAAATTAGCCGGAATCTGGTCTGTGAGTTGGACCAGTGGCCGGTGTGTCTTTGTGCGACATGCATAAATTTAAAATCACATTGGCTTAGCTCAGCGCCAGATAGGCGTCAGTGGAGTGATATAGGGGAAACTTTATACATCACTTGTCGCTGAAAAGCAAGGAGCTGCGACACTTTGGATGATTGATAACATGTGGTGGCGGGATAAAACCCCGGTCGCCGGTACTTACTCAAAGGTCGCGGAGCAGAAATGAACCGCGATTCCTCATGAAATAAATGTCCGATTGAGGGCGGAGGAAGAACAGAACGATTTGCGTCTCGAACAGTCGCCATGGCCAAAGTATTGAGAATGAAGGCTGGCCGAGATGGATGTCAACTGCGGTTGTTGAGGAGCGGGCACCAAAACAGAAGTAACCTCGTATCAAGAGCCAAGCCCCTTGACGCCAAACGGAACTGTCGTGCATGAAGCAGGGTATTAGTCTCGCGATTTCACGAGTGTACCCGAAGTGGTGGCCAGGGTGTAGGCCACCGTTCCAGAAGTGGCAAAGACATATCAGCAAATCAGGGTTCACGGCCGCAACCGAGTAGCGCAGGAGTCATAAAATGGATGGATTATGTTGAGTAAGAAGAAGCAAGAGATCAGCTTGGCGCTCCTAACCCCCAGAGGCCAAGCTGGCCCTGCTTGTCCGCTCTCTCCACACTTTTGTCGGGTTTGGGTCTTTGAGCAGCGTCCTCCACCTTGCCGCCTGAAATCCGCCGGCTACTGGTAACATCTGACCAACCGTCCATTGCCCTGACCTCATGAGAGGGATTGAGACGTCCACTCTGCCGTCCGACCGCCTCAGCTCGTGGATTTAACAGCCGGAAGGCAAACCGCCGAAGACCTACCGCCCAAGACCGACCGCCCAAGACCGACCGCCACAAGACCGACCGCCACAAGACCTACCACCCTTTATCTTGACTTGGGCCACCCTCAGGTCTTTGAACGGCAGCTGGCGCAACAAGCGACATAGGAAGAAAGATTCTTCCTGCCCCAGGCGTCTTTTGCGACCCCTCGACGGAATCGATCACGTAACAGTCACTCCTCCTCGCCTTCCCTCCTCGTCTTCCCTTCGATTCAAATCTTCGACCGTCTCTTTGCGCACGCTTGACCCTGGCGTGGTGACCGAGATGGCGTAGGACGGGGAATAGCTGAGTGCAGGGCATTGCTGCGGTCCCGCTTGAACCAGTGCCAAAGCACCATGGCGTCCACACAGGACGAAGATATGTACCTGTTTCAGGCAGGGTTGGATCCGACACCGGCCTTTGCAGGGCAGGATTTTGAAGCCTTTCTGACCTCTCCTGGACCTGAGGCGGATGGCGGAGCCGTGAACGGCTTCCTCAATCCCAATGACCTGTCGATCAAGCGCGAACACGATCAAGTGAGTCCGGTCTCCGAAAACGTCAGGTTTGGCCGCTCTCCACGAGGTTCGGGCTCGAGCGGTTCATCTTCCGACTACAGCACGTATGACAAGAGAAATATCTCCAAAACCTCGACTACCTCACTCCCTCTTCCACACAACGCGGCGCAGGCGGCATGGGGCAGTGGCATCAATGGATTTTCGATGCCCTCGAATGAGAACCTGTTTGAGGATTCTGGAATGACCGGGATCGACCAGGACTTTGAAGCGAGCAATCAACAGATGGCTTCGGATTTCGATTTCGATACGGCCGCCAGCACGCCCAGTGGATTCGACGGCGCCGGAGCGGCCAAAAGCACGGGCGCGGACCACGCCCTCCCTCCGACCAACAATGTGATGCGTTTTGGCCCGGTCAAGGCACCATCGACCGGATTTCCCGCTCCAGGCCAACCTCAGTTTTTCTTCCCGGGATCGCGCGAAGCATCGCCCTTGAACCCCATGTTGATATCGGCCCCGAGTCAGTCGCCGTGGAACAAGCATTCTCCATCCTCTGGGCTGGAGGAGACGTTTAACCACATCACCATGAATGGAGACTCCCCCGGTCACCCGACCTTCTCTCCCGGGCTCAACTTCTCGGTCAACGGCTTCAGTTTCGACCCGGAGTCGAGTACCACCCCGTCGACGTTGGCCAAGGATGTCTCTTCTCCCCCGTCGACCGTCAATTCGGCCGACGGCACTCCGGTGCTGACGGTGTATCCGACCTCGCTCAAGTCGCGTGTGGAGACTCAAATCCCGATCAAGATGACGCTTTCGCCCGCTCCGGTCGGTGCCAAGAAATTGAGGCTGCCCAAGCATACCGTTTCCAAACCCAAGTTCCTAGCCAAACCAGACGTCGAGCGGTCGGCAGAGATTTTGGAATTACATACCTCTCTCGTGTGCACCAGTGCCGTGCAAGATCCGGCGAAATTGCAACGAGCGTGGGCTCGGGCGAGGGGAGAAGACGTCGGTCCGTATACACGGCCCAGCCCCGCTTCGTCCCATGGGTCGCCGTCGTCGAGAGAAGATGACGACAAGCCGTTAAATGGCGGTGAAGTGCGCATCTGTTCGGGTTGTATCCAGCGTGAAAGGAAGAGAGCGTCGAGGAAAAAGCAAAAGAAGCCCGAGGAGGAGGAGCTGTTCCAAAAAGACGAGGAGAAACGGGTCGTCGTGTTCAACACGAACGAGATCAAGGACTGGGTGGAGGTGCCACGCGATCCTCCGACCGGGTCAGCCACCATCGAAGGCCAGGCACCCGCGACCGGGGCGATACAGGTGGAATTGCCGATGCGGATTGCCTGCTACTGTCGCCATCAAAATGAGAAAATGGGCTTCCAGGTCATCTTCACCATCAAGGACCACCGGGACCGGGTCATTGCGCAAGCCATGACCAATCCGATCATGATCACGGACGACCACAAAACACACAATCCCCCGGCCCTGGTGCAGAACTCACCGGCCCCCCCTCAAACCACGGCTCCTCAAGTGCCTGGCGCCGGTGTCTTCTCGACTTCTGGGGCCGAGACCCGACCGGTCAACCCCAAGATGTTCAAGCAGTCCTTCTCGACGACCGACTTGCACGGTTTGCGACACAACTTCAATCATCCTCCCTTCCCCATCGCTCCACCCAGCAACCCGTTCGCCATTCCGATGGCGGTCTCCAGTCACCCGTCGACCACGCTGACGCCGCGGAACCTCTCCCGACCGGTGTCTCCCAGTGGCCCCGCCGGACCGACGACCAAGAGACGGAAACAAAGTGGCTCCGGCAAACTTCCTTCAGGATTGACCATGACCCGACTCGATACGTCTCAGGCGACGCCGGGCCCGTCATCGATGGTACCGACGACCACGGCTTCGTCACCATATGCCCCCAACATGGCCTCGTACATGGCTCCATCCGATCGACCATTTGCCCTCCCGTCGGCACGACCCGCGCCATTCGGGACGAGCCCACCGACACCGAATGGCAAAGAACCCAGTTTCCCCCCCGGCATCAATCGCTCTTTCAGCTTGGAGAACCTGCCCCGTCAAGCGATGATGTCGGCCCCGCCGTCTCGCCAACCGAGCAGGCCGGGAAGTCCTGGTTCGACTCGAAATAGCTTCGGCGCCGCGGACGCGGCCTTTGGACAAGCTGTGTCAAATCAACTCATGGGCCAACCGACCCGTCGGCCGGCGCCCTTGATACACAAGCTCGTCCCGGCAGAAGGGTCGGTCACGGGCGGAACGGAGGTCACCTTACTCGGCAACGGTTTCTACCAAGGCCTTGAAGTGATGTTTGGGGACACCGAGGCCACCACCACCACCTTCTGGGGAGAGAAGTGCCTGAATTGTATTGCGCCTCCGGCGTTACAACCAGGCATTGTCCAGGTCGTCTTCAAGCACGAGCATCCTCAATACGCGACGGTGCCCCCGCAGTCGCAATCGCGGCCATCCATGTTCACGTACATTGATGATCGGGAAATTGAAATGTTCCGCCTCGCGCTGAGGACCATCGGGAAACAGATGCAGCATCCCACCGACGACCCGTACTCTGCCGCGCAACAGCTTCTGCAAGGGCAATCTCATTCTTTGTGGCCGCCGCCGCATGGCAATTACGGCATGGGCGCAGGACATCAGCGTCACGCGGCGACGTCAGGATCATCCCCCTTGGACACCCTGGAACTCGAGGCCATGATGGTCCGGGTCCTGCAGTTCATGGACGACCAAACGCCTCTGAAGCCCCTTTTGGATTTGCGCCGTCCTTCTGGTCTGACTTTACTGCATTTGGCGTCGTCCCTCGGCCTCACTCATTTCGTGGCCGGACTGCTCTCGCGGGGAGCGAACCCGAACGCGATGGACAACAACGGTCACACCCCCATGCACCACGCGGCCATGAATGGGCACATCCACATCATCCACCGACTTCGCCTGTCCGGCGCGAACCACCAGATCCGCAGCATTCGCAACTTTACCCCGGCTGATGTCGCCGCGTCTCTCCTCGCGTACCAGGCGACGACCAGCCCCATCCACCACTACCGCTCGCGGAGTGAGGGGGAGACGCCGATGAGACTTCACAGTCGCAGCTCTTCCTCTCTGCGTTCGTTCTGGGAGAATGCCTCCAACCACTACGCCGCATCTGATACAGATGATTCGGACGATGAAACGGACCATCTCCACATGGTGGCGACCTCCTCCGAGGAGATGGAGCCCGATCGACCTTTTGGACCGCTGAACATCAAGGGCGCACTCAGCGGGCCAGAGTCACGTCGGAGCAGTGTGCAGCACCATCCGGGGCCATATTCGCAGGAGAATCCGAGCAACGATGCCCCTCCACCATTGGCTCGGACCGCCTTCATGCTGGCGTGGAGAGACCACTTGGTGGCGCAGCTACACCAGTTCAACGACAGCGCGCAGTCTGTCATGCCCAATCTGGTGACGCTCAATACCCCCCTTTCGGCCTTGCAGGATTACCAAGCCAACCCGATGGTGCGTCGGGTCAGCTCGCTCTTCCCGCAACGACCGAGCTCGCGCCAGCAAGGCACTGCTTCCAGTCCGCGCGAAGGGTGGTGGGAGACCCTGACCGGCGGCGGATCACCCACGCCGCCGGCCCCTCCCGCCTACGGCGATCTCTATCCCGAAGACACGTCCCCCAAAGATGATTTCAGCCTCAAGAAATCCTCGGCGATCCAGGCCGCGGCCGATGCCGCGGCCGACCTACATTTCGAAGCACAAGGGGGACGTCATCGACCGGGCCAAAGCTCACAGGCCGTGTCTCCGGGGCCGGCAAAGTTGGCGACGGTGAATGGGAGAACGATCGAGAGAGTGGAGCTCAGCAGAGACCGAAAGTTGTTCTTCTTCTGGGTATGAGAACTTGCTCGATGCATAGACGTCTACTGACATTTCCAGATACCTCTTCTCGCTATCGTATTGGCATTGATGATCCGGAACTCCGGCCTTCTGAGCATGTTCGGCAATGTGCATGATTCTATTCCGCCGCTGGTTGAAGGAGAAGCCGTCGAAGTTTCGTGAACGAAGATGCATACCGAGGTATGGCACAGAGAAGAGTGACGATATAATGAGCAATTGCTTTCGACGAATGCGACCTATCGGGCCGTCATTGTATTTTACTGACAGTTGAGTGATTGACTTGGGATCAATGCATCATGCAGGGCAGCGTATAGGCCCGTCTTGGGTCATTCTAGGGGGATCTTTCAATGTTGATTATGTAGATTCTAATGCGCCAACCGCGTCCGTGTCAGATGGTTCCTGAGATCGGCCAAATTCCGGGGTCGACCTAGGCAAAGTGTGGCTTAACCTGCCAAATTTGCTCCGATCTGCATGCAATCACTTCCGCCACCAGATCACTTGCATCATTTGGTCTTCCGCTTCGCAAACTGCGATATTTTGCCGAAAATCCGGTTGTGATGGCCGACGAGCGTGAGCGGGTTGAATACGAGGACCAACATGTGCACCAAGTCTATGACCAGATTGCCTCACACTTCTCGGCCACGCGGTACAAGGTTTGACGTGCTCGGACGTCGTGCTTCCCTGAATTGACAACGTGCAGCCATGGCCTGTGGTCGATGAGTTTCTGTGTCGCCTCACGCCGGGTTCTGTGGGCTTGGATGTGGGCTGCGGGAATGGAAAGTACCTGACTGTCAATAGGGACATTTTCATCATCGCCTCTGACCGGTATGGGATGCGAAATCTTCGCCTTTTTCTTCTGACGCAGTACAGGTCCCAGTCTCTCGTAGACATCGCCTCGCAGCATCAGCCTCACACTGCCATTGTGGCTGACACCCTGAACCTTCCCCATCCACCGGGCATTTTCGACTTTGCCATCTCCGTCGCCGTGATCCACCATCTTTCGTCAACGGCCCGGCGGGTCCAGGCGCTTGAGGCGATCCTGCAAACCTTGAAGCCACGGTCTCATGGTTCCGACGGAGGACAGGCTCTGATCTTTGTATGGGCACTCGAGCAGAAGACGAGCCGACGAGGTTGGGATCGAGGAGACGACCAAGACGTGCTCGTGCCCTGGGTGCTGAAGCCGGCCCGCGATGTGCCTGCGACGACTTATCAGCGGTACTACCATCTGTATCGAGAAGGCGAGCTGGAAGAAGATGCCATATCTGCCGGCGCTGCGATCGTCCAATCTGGCTACGACCGCGACAACTGGTGGGTCATCATTCAGCGTCAAGATTAACAACAGAAGGACCGTTCATTAATCACATTGGTGGGTATCAAGAGTCTATGTTACAACAACGGAGCACTCGCTTGGAAACAACATCGATCATACCCGAAACATTATGCTACTGCCGTCATCGTCGTGTTCGTGTCCCTAAGAAACGCCATGTGATCGTCAGCGAAAAGGAGGATTCCGACCATTCTGGTGGTACAGATGATGGGGTGGGTAGTCGGCCGCAGTGTGGTGGTAGCCTGGGGCGGCGAACGCTGGGAGACCCGCGGTGAGCTCTGCCAGCGAGGGCAGTTGTTGAGGAAGATCCCGGGGACCGGAGTGGCGCTGAAGCCGTGGAGTCGCGCTGCCGTGTCGGACGTGCGACCTGGCGGCCGGGGCGCCTGGAGGAAGGCTGGCGTTGTTGGTGAGGGAGAAGGGAGTGACGCCGGCTCTGCGAGCCATCTCATGCTCACCCATCTGCCAATGCATGGCTTCGGCGGCACGCCAGGGGATGGCCATCTCCTCGGCGATTCTGGACCACATATCCGCCTTGAACCTACGGTTGGTCCGAGTCAGCGACGGACCGGTGGCACAAGACCTGGTGCGACGTTTCTCAACATACCTCTCGTACAACCGAGCGAGCTTATTCTTGCGGTCTTCATCCCATTCACTCCTTCTTTCCAGGTAGTTTTGATAATGCAGCCGACAGCTGATGGCGCTGCGTCCGGGCAGGTGCTTGCTGATGTCTTCCCACTTCATCCCATCACCGCGAAGTTGAATGATTTTGGCATCTTCTTCAGGCGACCATTTCGACTGCTTCTTGGCCGGCGACTGCACGGGAAAGTCCTGACTGCTGGAGAGGCGCTTGGCCGGCACGGTCGACCGCACCGTGGGAGCGACGGGAGTGACGGTCGTGGCGATCGTCGTCGCCACGCTGGACGGAACCGATCCTGCTCGACTGACTGAGGTGGGTGAAGATGTCGACTGGGCGTCCTCCTCGTCCTTGGGCTTGAGCAGCAAAGAGATATCCACTTTGGGCAACGACGAGGAGTCTGGAGCAGGATATCGAAAGGCAGCGACCGGAGGGAAAGCATCAATGCTGCCCGACGAGATGGTGGCCAGAGCTTGTCTGGATGATGATCTCTCCTCGAAAGAGAAGGCCGTCTGGCAGTGAAGCATGAACACCACCGCTCCGGTGAGGCTGACCACGACGGTCAAACAGTTGGTCAGTTGGCTTAATCCACGGGTATCCTGTGTGTATGGGGGGTAAAAGATGGTACCAAAGAAGCAACACCACAAGACTATAAAGCCAGCTTACCAAAATGCGGTCTGAGTCGGTGGGCTAGCCTGACAGACACCGTGGGAGGCTGCGAACGGCACAAGCTTGAAACGGGCTGAATCACTTCGCCTCCATCTAAATGCAGCGGTCGCTGGCGTCTGACCATTCCTTTCTGGAATTCGGCTTGTTTGTGCCTGACTCTGGTATCGCTTTTGGGAGCCCTGGGATGCGTGCAGGGCGAAAAGTTAACAGCGCGGACAACTGTTGCATTTTTTGGCTGACCGGGGATCGCCCTGCTCGCCGCGCCACCGGAGCGCTGGCAGGCGGACCACTTAGTCCCCTTAGCCGCTGTTAGATGGCGTCAAGCAACAGCCGAACATTGTGACGGCCGGGAAGAAGGTGTGATAGGGTTCGTCGTTTGAGCTAGAGCGTTCGTTGAGCCGTTGGGCCCGGCCGGACACCTGCTTGCTGTGCTTTTTCCTCTGCTCGACCGATGACCTTTTAATATTCATTCCCATCAGGCAGGCCGTGGCAACACTGTCCCTCGATTGGCTGGCCTCGAGACCGTTCTGTCCCATCCAACCCAGAGACCACTGACTGGCCGTCTTCCGCCGTATCATCCAGATTTTGCTCCAATTTGCGACAAAACCATCTTCAACGCTGGACCCGGCGTCTGTCCCCTGCACGCGGCGATCCAGCCACAGGCCGCGACACCGTTCATCCAGCCCGTCCGGGGTCCCTTCGGGGCCCACGGACATCGGGGCGGAGAGAAGGGGTGGGGGGATGGTAATGGGTTCGTGACTGGGTGGCGTTCATCGGCAGGGTGCCAAGTCTCGCCAGCGACTCCTGGAGGAGTACTGGATCTACCCGTGGGTCCAAGGGGAAAGATGAAGCTGATTGACAGCCGATGTCTACTCGTAGGACCACAGTGACCCGTCTTTGACAGAAGGGGGAAGGGACCGTCCCCTGGCTGACATGTACAGTAAGCAGACAGCGCAAAATCGTGGCGCCCGGTTGTGACAACAATGAAGGATCATGACCGGAGCGGTGAATACACCGCCTGATGTATCCTGATTCCAGTACCGAGGATCACGCCTCACTCTGGTCTCCGCTAACCTCACGCCGTGGTTCGATCTCTCGCTGATCAGGCCCGGCTCGACCTTTGCTCAGTGGTGTGGTCGGTGGTGACGACAACTACTGCTTTTCCTACGCTGCTGGTCTTATACTGCTAGTCCGACAATGTTGGTCCTACTATTACTGGCCTTCTCCTCCTAGTCCTCCCTCCGGTCCTCCCTCCGGTCCTCTCTCCGTCCTCTCTCCGGTCCTCCCTCTTCCCTTTCATTTCCGTTGCTGCCACAGGATGGGACAGCGGCGTCGCTTGCCCACTCAGCGGCTCCCCTCCAAATGCCAGATATATAACCGCAATGCGGCATATTGGCGACCTGCAGGCGTCTCCCCATCCACACCGTCCAGGACCATGCCTGTTCATGTCGGACCCGTTCATAGCTTCAGCAACAAGGCCTAAACAGAACTCGCCGATCGGTGGGGATTCTTTTTTGCCCACGGCTCCGCCATGTTGCTGATCTTCACCATTCTTTCTGGAAAGAGAGTTTTCCAGTGCCACGTTGCAGTTAGAACACCATCCTACTCGCCCCGAAACGCCCGGGGCACACTACCTTGGCACGAGGATGTTCGTATCAGAAACCCGCTGCTCCTGGCCTCGTTTTCGGTCCTAACCTAGAGATCGGCTCGCGGATTTGAACGATCTAGCTTCCTGCATCCGCACCGACTGCTGGGAACAACACTTGGCGCCTGAGTTCTACTAAAACCTCTAGTGATCTTTTGCCCCGAATTTCAAACCCCTTTCCGCCGATCTTGTCTTCCTCTCGGCCCTCTTGTTGAGATCGGCAAGTTTGGATCAATTCCGATTTGACGCCAAAAGCCTTTGCCTGACGGGGGCTGCGAATCCATCATGAATCAGGGACCTAGCATTTTCGCTTGAGACGCCGTGGCGGCCCCGACCTCCTCCATGGTCGTCGGTGATTGAGACACGTCAACTAAACCACCACCCCCATGCCTTGGGCTGGAGTTCCGGGGAGGAGCTAACTAATCCGACCGCTCGAGCTGGTTAGAAAACGCCCTGTTTTGCTGCGGAATAGGCCCCCCTCTGCTCTTCTCTCCCCAAGGATGACAGCGCGCCCACATCGGCTCGGCTAGTTAGTTGGACGGGTACCCGCATTGCATACACGTCCGGCCTCCCCAGCATCCGCCAATGGTTAATGCTCCATGCACGACTGTGTAACGGTCCGAGCCTGATTCCATTGGATGGCAGCATGACTGTGCTGGAGACCAGCACGCCTCCTGGGTTGTCAATCCACCTGCTACTGTTTTGCATGGCGCTCTACGTCCCTGCCGATTTGCACTACGGCAATGGGTCAAGGACGCATCTGCGCAAACCGACTCCGTCCCATGACCTCTACTGCATGCCGCTAACGCATCCACCATCGTTGACGTGGCCTAAATTCGCAACAACATCATGGCTGAGATGGATCCTTTTTGGGCATGCCGGACGCGGGCACGTGCGTGGCCGTCTACGTCTCTGATGCCCTGCTCCGTGTTTCACTCCTCACAGCCGGGGGGGCAATCATTCTTGACCGGATCTCAGATCCTCTCTGCTGTTGACGAAGGCCGATTCTTTCGGATCGAACTCCTTGTTCGCGGGAATCCTCGCCCCATCTGCCACCCGACGAGGATTAATTAGCACGCCGTGGATGATTGATGCTTCCTGATTGAAGATCTTTACCTATCCCGCAAAAATAGTCTTCATACTCGCTGATTGATGCTTCCTGATTGAAGATCTTTACCTATCCCGCAAAAATGGTCTTCATACTCTGCTGATTGATGCCTCCTGATTCAAGATCTTTACCGATCCCGCAAAAAGGTCTTCATACTCCGCTGGTTTAACATGGACATGGTCGTGATGTGCGCCGGACAGGCAACGAGGTAGGAACTTCGGAAACCGTCAACGACCACATGGTGCGACTCTCTGCCACGGGCTCAAGATGCTAAGGCCAAGAGAAGGGGGAAAGGGTGGTCAGATCATTTTTCTTCCAACTCCTTTGTCAGCAACGAGGGAGAGTTTACAGCGCAGCTGGTCTCCTTGACCGTCATCGACCGCTCTTCTTGTCTTGCACACTCTTCTTGCCCCATTCACCATCACTCGAATGGTCCTCCGTCTGGTCGTCGGCATTCTGAGACCCGTCATCGGGCTGCTCGCCAAACATCTCTTCAGCGTGCTGCTCCAGATACTCGTCGAACCTGCCCTCCTGTCGTTCTTGCATCGCTTTTCTCGCTCGATTCTGCCACGCCTTCTCGTAATGGCCCTCGCTCACGTCGTTCTTGAACCGGGCAACAGCCGCCTTCAGATGGCTGTCTTTGAGCACCAAGTCGACCGAGACGGGACACTTCAGCCGGCCGGATTCGTCCACGTCATATTTGCGGTAGTGAGGCGGCAAACTGTCGATGATCGCGTGCTTTTCCTCTTCGTCATAGTTTTCTTGCCATCCTGAGATGCAAGTGACGAGGAAGGCGAGGATGTCCTTGCCGACGATTGGTGTTGACGAGTTTAGGATTCGGCTTGACGACCATGGCCCCGTATTTCTTTTTGGTCTTTTGGCCGGACGGGTCATTATCAGCATTGAAGAGGCGGCCTGGGTTGTGTGGTGCCACGGACGGGGCCTGTCGTACGAGAATCTTTGACCGCGAAGAATTGACACTTGATCAATGAAGGTCGGTGTCGTGATGAACTCTCTCTACCTGTCTGTCGGACGAACGTGGTTGTAGAGGAACAGGATTCTTTTTTGAGAAACGAACATGCTGTCCGAATCTAACGACGATCACATCTTTGAGAATCCATTGACAACATGACCAGAGTAGTAGGCAAACGGCCCTATTGGCGCTGCCTCGGCCGCAACCAGCCAATGATCGCTGCCATCTTGCACACTAGCCACGTGCCGCATTCTCATCTTCCGCCTTCTTTCCTTCGCGGTCTCAGCATCACTACACCTTCACGCCCACTCAAGCCGGGAATCGCAAAGTCAGGCCGGCCAGCCGGTCCTGTTATTGGCAACGTGCCTCTGGCCCCAGAGATGGCGGCCTCGAGGCTGCCTCGCTCTGTCCACACGACCATGACATCGACCCTGTCCTCCCTCTCCAGCGCGTCCGCCAGCTTGAGCAAAGCGGCGTTGAATCTTCCAAGCACGTATGCAAACTACGTCGCGACGAATTCGACCTCCATTTCCAACATCGAGAACACGCTGCGCTCCTTGACCTACTTATTGCCCGGCGCCAGGTTTCACGATTCCGAGTTGGCCTCTGAATCAGTCCACACCTTCATACAGCTTCTGTCCATTCATCATGATCATCTCCTGAAGAAGCATGCGGCACTTCTTGCCTCGTCGCCCGCCGTATTGCGCGCAAAGAATATCAAGGCGCAAAGACCCCAGCCGTCGCTGCATGCTCGGTACACCATCTTCTGGACCAATTCGTCCTCGCTCTACAACAAGATTGCGACGCTCCTCAAGATCGCACAATATACCGAGTTACTCTGGGAGATGATCGCACGGCGGAGAGGAGGCGAGAAGGCGCGATGGCGCGTCGTCGTCTGGCTCGAGATGTTCAAAGCCTTCTGCCGGCTCATCCTCATGCGCCTGACGGACTCGAGGCCACTGGTCAGCCCGCCAATGCCTGTCCGAGAAGACTTTGCGCCAGTCGAACCCGACGAGGACGACGAGCAGGAATTCTCCGAGGAGGAGCTGAAGATGGTGGATGATGCCCTCCCCTTTGATGCCCAAGAGGTTTTTGGCGACGTCGGCGTGCCGACGCCACCGCTCTCCGACTCGGGCAAAGCACCATCAGTCTCGGCGTCGGATGCGTACAGCATGCCTCGTACGGGCCTGGTCCTTCCCACGATGCCCACACCCGACACCGTCTCGGCGTACTTGATGGCGCATGTCATTACACCAGATGATGTGAAGCCCGCGAAACAACTGCTCCATCGCTTGACGACTGTGCCAGGCCAGGCCGCCGAAGTCTTGTACATCTTACGTCCTGTGATATACGCTCTGCTCATGCAGAAAATCGCTCGAACGTATGGATACGAAGGCACCAAGTGGAAGAGACATTGGACGCCATGGCTGGTCGGGGTGAGCATCGAATATTTTGCCAGACAGCTCGCAAAAGGCGACCTCGTCCGTCGAATTCCTGGTGGTGCCAGGAGCGGATTGAGTTCGCTGGAAAGAGAGGAGTTCAAGAAGAGAGGCTTGAGTATGGCCTGGTGGGGCATGAGAGGCGCTTTCTACGAGAACATCACCAAGAAATGGGTCCACGGCGTCGCCCAAAGTCTGAAGGGGAAGCCTCTGCTCGACCTGGTGGGTGGCGTCGTGGAGGAGTATGAGTATCTGTGGAGCAACTACTACTTTAGCACGTCCACGATGTGATCCGATGGATCAGGCGACGATCACAAGACTGGGCCTCCGATGCCGACATCGATCTGAGGTCTGAAGGGCGAATGAAGTGGTCTGGACACGCCGAGAATGGGCGCCTTGGGCGGAAAACGAGAACATGACGACTCGAATAGAAATATGTCCCCGGCAGAAAACACCCTCCTATCTCCAACGAATTGCGGGTCCTTCATTTCAATTTTCACTGCTCGAGGCGAACTAGACGAAAGGACTTGACTTTTGATTTCCCGCAGCGTTCTACATATATCCGCGCTAGAACCACCACAGAGACCGAAGTCGTCTCCATTCGGTGCTCAGACTGGTGGTCGACATCCAATACATTGACACTTGCATCCACTGGGCGTTACCTAATAGGTACAAACAGGTGAAAGCCAACAATCGACAACCGATTCTTTCCTGACCTTCCCGAAATGGTGTTTCCTTTGTCAAGAAGCCAGACCGATATAAATGTGTTCCTGGTGCGAGGAAGAGACCAAGATTGGCATAGTGGACACTGCATATCTGTTGGATGGGTCTGAATGAGTGGTGCAGGCTCCTACGACCATCCGTTGCCGACAGACAGATCGAACTCTATCGATCCTTATAAGCCATGTTGGTCATGACCTCTTTACCGGTGATGTTCAGAACATTGGCCAGGCAATATTGCGTCCGATATGATACTGAACCAGGGATCATCCTGGTCTTGTTTGCTGCAGCGCCCAAGAATGTACTTGGGTTATCCTGTATCACTGACCTCACCTTGCTGCCAGTAGATAGCTAGAACCCCTTTGGCCCTGCAGCCCTGCTACACTGGTACACTCACCGTTGACCTGGTCCTTTCCCTCGGAGGATGAATGTACCAGATGAGCACCAATCAAGTCCGTCCAAGACATTACCCGGACCGCTTGCCAACTACTCACGATTCTCGGAGATCGATCCTATTGGTGAAGAGACATTGAACCACTCATGTCAAGTACTGCATAAGCGGTCGGCTAAATCACCCGATACAGAATAAAGTTTCTGTATTCAGTCAAGCCCGGCACCTGATCAGGCGGACTAATTATCTGGTTGGACTAAATGACCATTGCCAATTAGCTGGCAGCGCTGATCAAGGATCCAATTGAACCTCAATTACGTGGACCGAGGAGGTCAGATCCGAGGCCCGTGATCCACACCCAATAGTGTAGTCAGCAACGAATGTGAAATTCTAAACTTGACAGGTCAGGATACGCCGCGCACCTACGCTAGAACAGAGATCACTGAGAATCAACCTTTCTCAACAGCACTGTCTAACTTTTGGTCGTGAGGGACAATTCCAGGTATGAGGACACAGCCGGACACAGATAGCGAGCGCAAATGGAGCGAGCTATCAAAAGAGAATTCACACCTACCTATCTATATTGGGCTATGACTGGATTTCCCGCATAACCTGTTCACGCCTCGCCCTTGGCATCTGGCTTCCAAGTACCAAAGACCATACCATCTGGTACCTTCTTCCACTGGCCGGTCTCGGGATGGATGAGATCCTCGCAGTCCTTCACCGCCTTCCGGATGATCTGGACCTTTTCTGGACTTCTTGGCTTGATCTCGACTCTGTACCGCTTGGGATGGACTGTGATGCCACCGGTCAGTTCGTTGATGTCCGGAGTGATGGGATTTCCCTGGCTGTCTAGCGGCTTCTCCAGATTGAATCCCCACAGGACCCTTGACATGGTCAGGAAAAGCGATCTCTCAGCAATATGGATTCCCTGGCAGAGACGACGTCCCGCCCCGAAGTTGAAGTTGTCCCGTTTCGTCGGTTCACCGTTGGCCGATTGATAGAGTGTCGTAGGATCATTGACATGACGATCAGGGTTGAATCTGCGGGGATCAGGGGATCGCTTGGGGTCCATGTGAATTGACCTGCAATTCGGGTGAGAAAGGGTGGATTTTGAGCATTGCTTTGACATACCAGACATTGTTGATAACCGTTGTGCCCTTTGGAATCACCCAGCCCTTGTACGTGTCGTCCTTTGTGACGCAGTGTGGCACGCCCATGATCACCGTTGGCATCCACCGTAAGGTCTCCTTGATGCAGCAGCGAATGTATGGGAGGTTAGGATAATCGGCGACTTCGGGCAGACGATCGGGTCCCACCACTCGGTCGATCTCCTCTTGGGCCTTCTTTTGCACCTCGGGAAAGACCATCATTGCCTGGATGAATCCGTACAGCGACGAAGATGTGGTATCGGAACCACCTTCCAGCAAGGAACCGACAATATAGCCGGCGGCATCGTCGGACAGTTTCTCACTCTGCTGCACGAGAAGGAGGTCGTTGCAAAAGCAAGGCTAGAAAAGATGTTATCAATATATCATCGTCAGGGAGGGTGCGGAGAAGTTTCATACCAACCCGGTTCCTTCCTTCAGGTGTTTCTTTGCTTTCAACCAATGGCCAGTATAAAGCTCCCTCCCTACTTTATCCACGTGCTTCGCAAATCTCACAGCGGGAACGAGGAAGTTCGGAAGTTTCTGCACAATGGGGTACAAATCTGCAATCTGAGCGATACCGCTCGCGGACACGTCGCCCCAGCTCTCAAAGGTCTGTCCAAGCGCTGTCAGTGGCCATCGGACGCAAAAATGAAGCGGGGCTTGCTCACATCAAACAGTCGCTTCAGCATCGGGTCGTTGATGTCTGGGCATCGGAAGCCAAATATCATTTGAGTGGACAGGGAGTAGGTGAACCTTCGAATATGATCGAAAAAGGCGTCAGGTGTGTCCAACAGGCCGGCGAGAAGGAATTTGTTTTCAAGATCCTGATAGGGCACATATTTCACCGCCACCTTGATGTTTAAGATGTTATGGATTAATTTATGGATCATTCGCCACGTGTCGGTGTATTTCTGTTAATGGGTCAGCATGCTCATCTCACGGTACATCCAGCATGGACATCTCTTAAAATCACTGCGGTACATCGCGGCCAAGGCCAAAAGATTGCGGACGATATAACGTACCATCACGACCAATCTGAGACCGCCACTGGCCACGTCCTGGCTCAGGTACATATCAGGACGGTCGGAATAGATGCCACCTTTCTTGTCCAGCAAGTCCTTGATCGCGACGTCCGAGGAGAGAACAACCATTGGCTTTGTGCCTAGGATGAGGGAATAGACTGGTCTAGACAGGGCCGTTAGCGATCCAAACCGGAATCAGGCCATCATCCTTGGCCATACCCATATTCCTCGGCCCATTTTTGAAACTGGAGATGTGGGTTTTTGGTGGGCATCTGGTGTACTGTCAGTACAACCTGAATTCCTGCACACGGATCTGCCCACCTGATGAAGATTGCCCAGAATTGGGAGAGTCGGCGGCCCAGGAGGCATGCCGGGAGGTCTTTGGCCAACCTTGCGCACGCGCCAGAGCACGTACACAAACCCTACCAGCACGGGGATGGCCAGATGGTATGCGGAAAGGCTCAGCATGGTGGCAAAATTTTCCACAGAACTTGTTATTGGCGCAGGGACGTTTCTCACCAAATGGGACAGAATCAAACAAGGCCAAACGGGGGCCTCTCCATCGAGGGATGAATGGCAATAATAAATACCCACCTACGTTTCAACGCCGCGGACATCGAGCTCGTTACCCCGAGAGAGCATTGACCCCGGCCCAATTGCCAGCTGCTTACGGAGTCCCCGCGACTCGCCATGCGGGGGGTATTCATTGGCTACTTGGTGGAGACGAGCTTGTCTTTATGGGTCCTTCAATTGGTCAACTTGTCATAGAACCCCAGTGGTCCCCGGGTCTTGGCACCTAAGCCGGCGCTGTTCAAGTCAACTATCTCGGGGAGTGGCTATATCTGCCCGAGCCCGGCTTTCCTCCTTGCATCTCATAGTCGTGGCTGTTTCAGCCGAACACCCAAAACGTCCTCCTGGCCGTAAGCCGTTTACATGACGCTCTCGGGTTCGGTCTCGGGCTCGGTGTTTCCATATTGGTTCTTTGCAAGCCCCTATCACTTGGCTTCTTCTCGGATCACCAGCCAAAGGAACCTTTCCTCCTGGGCTGTCCTGTGATTACCCCACGGGGTTTCCCCGAAGCCCGACCATATTTTGAGCAGACTCACGTTGATCCACCACTATTTGGCCTATTAACAGCGCCTGTGGTCCTGTGGGATGATAGGCCTAGCTGCGGATCGTCTATTCACCCCGAACCAGAGGTTCATCTGTTTTGTTGTTACCGTACCCGAGGTCGTGACCTTGGCCACGGCCCGGTCTCCCGGCCTATCTGGGAGCACAGTCTTTCGGCGGTCAATTGACGGCGTCGCCACTGGCCAGCGTCATTGTTTTCAGTGGCCGAATCACACCACCTCAATCTGCTAAGGCTTTGCATAGCGCCATCAAAGGTCAGTCTCCGTAGACGGTCAGCCGCAGCCGAGGACGTCGGCCCACGAAGACCTTGTTACGACTCTGACTTTCTATAAATGATCTAGTTCGACCAAGTTTCCCGATCTTGGTGGTTGTGGCTGATGTCTCTGAGCCAATCCGTGGAGCTATTGTACCGACGGCTGGCACGTAATCAAGGCAAGTTAGTAACCTGCGCTTTACCTCTTGGTTGAGAACAACAATTGCAAAGCTCGATCTCCAGCATTACAGTGTTCACACATTACCCAGACATTGGCCGAAGTCATGGACTCGCTCGCCCAGTCAGTGTAGCACATGTGAGACTCAGAACATCAAGGATATCAGAACATTGGGCCGTGTGATCGTGTATTCCACCATGACCACATTCTCTGCACCTGGCTGTGGGACCGTGTGGTAGATACTCGAAGGATAAGCAAGTACTTTAAGCTGACGAGTCTGCAACAACTTGTCCGCCGACACCCACGTGTTACGATGCCTGACCGGGACGTCAGCATTGGCTTCTGCGGCCGCGAACGTCTGTACACAGGCCTGCGGGAGAGAAGGAAACTCAGGCAGCCTGAGTTCGGTCCTCATATTTGTAGCCTTGGACAAGTCGCCAGGGACAGCGGATTTGGTTGAGCCCTCGATGACCTGGCGCGGGCAAAGTTCGAAAACGTACCCTCTCACATGCAAAGGTTGGTTTCATGTCTGTAAGTACAGAAGCTCCACAAAGTCTCACTCTGCGATCCTGCCACAAGTTGTGCCAAAAGTGGCCAGAAAGAGCCTGCGCCGCAAAAGGCCCCAGAAGTTTGGCGAGTGTGGATCCCAAGTCTTGGACCAATCCCGAGTTGGGTGGCTGCCGCGCCTTGCTAACTCAGAAGAGTACCATAACTGACTCACCTTCTCCGCTGTGTCAGAAACAGTACCAAACCAATTGTCTATCTATACACCCTCCAATCAATTCACGCTCATTCAGCCTCTCTTGGTGGCTGGTAGAAATGTCGACCACCAGGATGTCACCATCCGGTGCCAAAACCTTCTTCACAACTACGAATACATTCGAAAAGAAATTTGGATACCATCGCGCCGTGCGCAAGGGTCCCTTTATTTTCGTCTCTGGCACCACGGCTTTGAATCCAAGAACAAGTATTGTTGAACACGCCGAGGACGCGCAACGCCAGGCTCTTGCCGCTATGAAGAGGGGGGTCGATGCCGTTGAGGAGCTAGGTGGGAAGCTGGAGGACATCCTTAGGGTCAGGATGTTTGTTGCTGTATGTGATTTCCTACTCCTTGCACTCAAGCTGGGCCGACCCGTGTCTCGGATACGTCAAAGACAGGACTAACGGGAGGACCAGCGGCATGAGGATACGGCAAAGGTCGGAGAGGCGTTCCGCGAGTGTTTTGGAGCTCTAGATACGGAGGTTGGCTGCGCGGCGACTATGATCGTGGTGCAGAACGGCTTTGTGGATGAGAATATGCTTGTTGAAGTTGAGCTGGATGCTGTGGTCGACTGATATTCCACCGAGTTTGCAGTTCTTGCTAGAAGCGAGGTTAACGGCAGAGCAGTCCGAAATTTTTCTATTTCTCTAATGTTTAATGGAACTCCTCGCTGCCGCCAATTCACAAACATTATTAGCATGTCCATTCCGCCGAGCGATTAGACTAACCTGACTCCCTTCCACAGCGTGTCTTTGTGTGAAATTCTTCAGGACAACTTTGTCCATGGTGGCGTTGGAGTCTAGATTCAGATCTCTACTCTTTACCGCATGACGAGTAGAACCAGCGTGACACATCATTCGGGGTACTGCACGGCTGAAGCTGAATCCCTTGGACTCATGAGAAAAGCACCGGCCGAAGTCAAAAGCATGCCAGAGAGGCTGTTATTTTGGATCACTTGGCCGCCCCAAGAGCAAGTTGGGTTTGAACTTTAACATTCTTGCTGGAGGAGCAAGAGTGACGTCGACGCCAGAGGAGGAGTCCTCCAAACTCGGAAAGTTGAAACGGTTCAGGAAAAGGCCAGAAAATAGAACGAATGTCAAGCACTCCCTGTTGTCTAGAAAGCAGAAGGAAAGGGATCCAAGGTATAAACGCCATCACATCCTGAAGGCGAATTGGAGCGGTCTCAGCAGCTGATGCATATGGATCCAGACATGCGAAGAGATGATCCGGACCTGGCCGCAGCGACGCTGGCTTTCAGAATGTGGTGAGACTTGGGGACGCATGTGGGACTATTTCGAGTCCAGGAAAGGGCCAAGTAAAAGTCTGAGATGATTAGGATGTTGTCCACCGAGCAGATCCCACGGGTTGAGCGGTAGAAGTGGGGCATCCGCAAAGGGCGGTTCGACTCGTTATGCAAAAGCGTTGGCAAATCTACCGCCGCGAATGTCATGATGCACCTGCATGGCGTGGTGTGAAACAGATTGAAACGTTTTCCATTCTGGCATCTAGCTGACAGGAACGAGGCCCTTGCAACATCAGCCAACATACAGAATCTCCTGTCGTGAACCTCAGCTGGTATCGAACCGTCATTTTGTCGATCCTGTTAAGTCATAAATTGAACGGCATCCCCATGGAAGTGCTTGAATGCAGGCGCAGTGGAAACAAACGAAAGATGGTATGTCAGGCTGGATGCTGTACTTGCTGCAGGCGACATTCACCGAATTCCGCCTCAAGATACCCTGATGAGATTCCAACACATGCTGTCACTGGCATCTCTTTCTGAATGCCAAAGCGGGTGGGACAATCGTCATGGTACCCAGGAACGGCTCGCTTTGCTGCTTTGAACAAGTCTGCTCGAGTGTGTCTCTTTGTGTCATATGATGATCCCGCAGCGATATAACGTGGGCAGTCATGGGACCATGGCTGTACTGCGATCCTGACAGAAGAGCAAACTCCTCACTGTCGGAGTTCCAGGTGACTAGTTAGGACATGCCGACTGCAAGTGTCCTGGCTGCTTGCCTGTCACAAAGTCAGATGGACCAAATTCACGGTACCCATGCTCACGTACACCGATAGCAAATCCGCTCCGCAGAAGCCTCGGATGGACAATCTCGGGACAGGTGACCTTGCTCGCCACAATTCTGAGAGACGGGTCAGCACGGTGAGATGGATGATCGATGACCACCACTCACGTAACATTTCTGCGTTCGGCCTTGGGTGCAGTCGCTACCCGCGGTTAGATAGATCAATCAGGAGGGCAAACACAATTCACCGAGACAAATGACCGACCCCGCCGCAGGACTAGTGTGAAGTCAGTACGGCTCATCGTGAGATGTCGCGCTCTTATACATAGCAGGTCTGGCCACCGCCGCCACGGTTGTAGCCTCCAAAACTACCCGGAGCAGTGGACGTGCAGTCTCTGTGAGCGGTGAGTGTGACGCGCCTTTATGGGAAGGAATCATCTGGACTGACCGAGCAATGTGACCCTGCCCACCGCAGCGATAGCATTCTCGAGCTGGTCCCCCGCCGTATGTATTTCCGCCGACGTTGCCCCAGCCTGCACCGGTGCTGGGGGCATTTCCAGCTTCGGGGCAGTCGCGGGCAAGATGTCCCTCATTGCCGCCTGCGTCTTATCAGTGTCTGCTTGTGAGGTGGGCTTTCGGCTAACATTTGTAGCATTGCTTGGGTTTGGGTGCTGCGGTGCATTCTCGACTGACATGTCCCTCGGCTAGAGCGATGATTAGCAGTGAGAATGAACGGATCAAGGGTCAAACATACCACCGCAGTTGTAGCTGGTTTTCATCAGCACCAGTGAGTGTGATGAAGGCAGGACGACCAAACTCACCAAGTTGGAGTGCCTTTCTTCGGGCAATCGCGGGCCTGAGCGAAGTGAGAGGCGTGAGCGACGCTTTCGGACGTGCATACCTGGTGGGACGAGTCGCCGCAATTGTAGCAGCCGCGATCCATGGTGGGAGACAGGTCAAAGTGTTGATCCGGTTGAAGATGCAGAAGAATCTGAAGAGTCCGTGCTGGAAGATGTCAAAAAGGGCTCATCCGCAGAGCCATCAAGCTCTCCAATCAAACGCACGTAGATCTTGCAGCGGGGATGGGACCGATGGCGAGCGCTTCCGCAGAGATGATCTGGAGAAGTGGTTGCTGTTTGCGGTTGGAGTGTTGTAAAGTCGTTTGGTGGAAGATTGCAAAAATGAGCATCGCACTGTGGAGGCACCAAAAAACGTCAGAGCATGAGCCGGCGCGCCTCAAAGTGCGGGTCGCGCCAAAGACCCAAAACCCTGCAGCTGAGCGTTTTCTCGGCTCCGCTTTTAGCGGCTTCCGAGGGGCTAGAACAGGGTCCGTACAGAGAGAGAAGCCAGAAAATGCGTGTCAAGGCAAGGCTTTGTCTAATCTATGTAAAGTCGTAACAGGACATGATTTGCTTGTGGTCTCGATCCCCCAACACGACCACTTGCTCGTCGTCAAAACCTACCCAGCGCCGCGTCAGAGCGAGTTCTCGCTTCAGTTCATGGACGGCGAGTCCGAGTCCTTGCCCACGTCGGGCCAGTGCCGCCGTGACCGCAGAGAATGCCCGGACCGGCTTGATCTCGGTGCTCGTCTTGCGGTTGTTGATGGTGGTCATGACATCTTCCAATTCCCACACGCGAATCTCATCGCCACGGCTGCTGATGGACACCGCTTTCCCTCGGTTATTGACTTCTGCACCTGATACCGCCGATGTGTGGCCCCAGAGTCGCCGACCGGTGCTGATCTCGAGCGAGGTCACGTTCGACGTCACCAGATAGCACATGACCGTGTTGTCGGCCAGACTGCAGATGAGGTATGGATGGTCGTATGAGATCGACGTCGGCGGACTCATGAGTTGAGGATGCAACGCAATGGGAAGCGAAGACGCTGATCGTGAGGATATATCCCATCTTTCGCGGCCCGAACTGGTCTGTCTCAGGTATCGTGATTCAAGCGGAGTTTCGATCGTCGAGGTCAACCGGCTGTCCAGCAGCGTCCCGCTCGCGCTCATCCGGACTTCTTGGAGGCCCAGGCACCACCCCGCATGGAGTCTCCTGAAGGCGTAGGCCACGGTCGCGATGATGGTGGCTGGTGCCCTCCTCAGAGCCAAAGACACGGGTGCAAATGAGGTATCGGACTGGAGGGTCGCGAGCGGCACGGCCGCCTGATCTGGCGCGGAACGGTCGATCGTCAGGTGATACAGCCGAATCGTGTTGGTTTGGGACATGGTCATGACATGGGGCATGGCAATGGCCACGCAGGTCAGCGGACTACTCTCGTCCATGGAAACATGGCGGGAGCGCAGTCGAAAGACCTCGCTGTGTTCAAAAGCGTAGACGTGAAAGGAACCGTCTTGAAACCCGACGACGACATCGGTCTCTCCATCCGTGGTGTCCACAGCGAGGCAACTGGCAGTGCCGGCGCTCCGAACGGCCATCTGCGCTTTCAATTGTCTTCCGCCATCCTTTTGCAACCAGGCCCGGAGTCCAGCCACGGCATCGACCGTGAATATGACGCCTCGGTGGACTCTGGCAACCGCCGGAGGTGAAGGAGGACTTGCCACCTCCACTTCGTGCACGCTCGCCGCGCCTATGGCCCAGTTGCTCCGTATCTTATATTGCCGCTTCCAATCGACGGAAGTGCCATCTCTCAGGTGTTGACCATGCTCGAGCCATTTTGCAGCCTTTGCCGCGTATCGCAAGCTCAGGGACGTCGTGCCCGGACGGGATGGTAAACGACGGACTCTCGATCGGATCCAAGTGTCATAGTACTTGGATTTCCATAATTCCTGGTCGGTGGCGAGTCGTCGAAACCGTCGACAAATGCTGCGCATGATCAGTAGAGTTTCGTGAGTGGTAGGTTGTGCTTACCTTTCGGCGACAACAAGTTCTTTCACTGTCAGGAAGGACAAAACTCGAAGTAGTAACTCGTCGCTGATGTCGAGTAAATGGTGTCTAGGGCCAGTTCTAGCTTTTTTGGGGTCCGACCGCTGTGTATCTTCTTCTCCATCATCAGGCCTTCTCCGCTTTACCATCATGCTTCTCGCGTTCCGAGTTGGCCTTGAACCGCTGGCAGAGTCGTTCTCACTGCTGGTAGAGTGTCTCAAGGGCAGGCCAAATCGCGAGTGAGACTGGTGTAGAGTCGAGAGATAAGCAGGCGCGCACGTGCTGATAAGTGGACTCCGAAGTAATGCCGACAGCCATATACGCGACGCGGTTCATGACACAGCCATCCTTCCAGCCTGAGATGGATATTCCAAAGGAGGAATTTCTGCCACAATCCCTAACGAGCACGTTGATATTAGCTGTGATCCAAAGCCAATCCCTTGCCCGCCAGCTGGCAGAAAACACACGCGTGGTGGAAGGACTGCGACGCGAGAATGAGAAGCTAAAGCAGGAGCTGAGCGGCCTACGCCAGGCACGCGATCAAGATGGCCAACAGAAAGCGTTCATCGCTCATACGGAGCAGATGTTTAGGCAGGATGCCCAAAAACAGGCGGAGATTGATCGCCTGAAAGCAAAGTTGAGAAATCTGCAAGCAAGAAAGCAGCGAATGAAAAACCCAGGAATGTCCTCGCCCATCATTTCGTCTGACGAGGCCGAACGCCCTGGCCCGTCTGCTGCTCTGGCCAGTGATGGAAATGGAGACATGAGAACCGACAAGCACTCACCCATTCAGGCACGAGCCCCAGCTGCCGAAGGCCAGGGCAGTCCACCTCGAAAGCGAGTTCGGCCCCTGAGTCCAGCGAATGCCCGACGAGCTCTCCAGGAAATACCCGTCAACAAAGCCACACCTGGTCATGGTTCCCTCAGGAAACAGCCTCTCAAACGTGCCTCGGTGGGGGACCGAGGTGCCCAAGCCATTCCATTCCTGGCCGAAGATGGAGATGATCATAACCGGGACCGTTCAGAACTGGCCCGTCGTGACTGTTCGACCTCCGAACAGGACGACTCTTCCCGCCGACGACTCGAAACGTTGTTGAGGACGCCAGCGCCGAGCACTCCCATACTCGCCAGATCTGGAAACAAGAATGCCAGTTCCAGCAAATCAGCTACCTCAGAACCTGCCGCAAAGAACAGAGCACGGTTTCTTCCTCCCCACGTGCGGACCGCCACGGGTCCTGAAGATGAAGAACCTATTCGATCGCGGCCTCTCAGCCGGCTGAATCTGTCTCACTTCAAACTGAATCCGCAGCAGAACGATGGCTACGACTATGCTTATGGAGAAGCCGTCCGCGGCCGGGAAGCGAGAAGATGCTTGCCAGGATGTACTCGGCCCGAGTGTTGCGGATCAAAGTTCCAAACCATCTCAGCCGCGCTTCCGAGACAGGGTGGCGCTACAGACCTCTCTGATGACGACCTCCTTCTCAAGTTCTTCGGACCCGGGTCGGAGGAAAAGATACGATCCCTGACGGCGACGGCACGAGAGAATGCAATTCATGAAGCTCGCGTCAAACACGTCGCAAACCTGTATGGCAAAATGCACAGAGCGGCACATGATCGAGCGCCGAGTCCTCCCGGCTTCTGGAGCACTGCGATGCCTGGTACGCAGGAGGAGATGGAAATCCAGGAACAAGCTCGCCGGCGGGAAAGGGAGGAAGTGGAACGGAGATATCAGGAAGCCGTCAAAGCAAACGGACGATGGATGTTTGCTGACGAGTAGGCTCCTCTGGAGACGATGCGATGAGTCGGTTGAGTGATTCTAAGATGCCGCCTACGGTGGTGTTGTCGGAGTGCCGGAGGCCAAACGCTCACAGTGAATACACTGCTTTGTTCCACATGGTTTATCCAGATTCTGGTCAGATTGTTAACCGCTGCTGTAGCTGTAGTATGTATCACGTGTACAACCCTATACAGGCGCCTGCAGATGCCCAGTCAGAACCCCTTGGCCCTGACCAGTCTGCCAAGGCTTCAGCGCCACCAACTCGAACCCGAATTCTGTGACTTTACTACAGTTCATCGAAATATTGAGGTCAACACACTGACACAGCAGCCCGGGACTTTGTTCTGTCTAGTCAGACCGATTCTCCGTTGCAGGACCGCCTCAAATGTCTCTCGCCGCGGTGCCTGATATACCCGTACAAATCATTGTTCCTGCTGATGATAGCAATGCTGCCCCAATTCTTTCGGCAGAGCGCAGGATCACACCCTCCTGGACGATCGCGCAACTGAAATCCAAGCTGGAACCCGTGACTGGCATTCCGTTTACGTCACAGCTGCTGAGAGCCAGAGGGATTGACGGATCCTGGATCGTGTTGGAAGATGACAGCCGTCTTGTTGGCGACAGTCGGTGGGCATTGAGAAGGGGAAGTGAAGTTGAGGTAGGTGGTGGTTGTTGACAGGTGCGAGTCATCATCCGTGATCTGCATTCAAGTCCAAAGATCAGCACCGATTACGATGAGACGAGCCAGGTCAAAGAAGCTGATGATTTACATCTAGGTCGTCGACACCAGACCACCTGGGGCGCGTCAGAACTTCACAGATCTGTCTTTGGTGGAAAAATATCAAATTCCAGAAGCGCAATACGAGCAGCTCACCGACTCAGTCCTGGCATGGAAGAAACGACAAAGGCTCGGCCGCTTCGACCCCAATGCCAAGTCCGCGGCTGAACTGGCGGAGGAGAGACGAAACAAAGACGAGCACGACATTCAAGCCAAAAACATCACCGTAGGAAACCGGTGTCGTGTGGGAAAAGATGACGGGCGAAGAGGCGCGGTGAGGTTCATCGGTCCAGTCAAAGGCCTCGGTGGGGAGCGAGAAGCCGGCTGTGTCTGGATCGGCGTGGAGCTTGATGAACCCGTGGGAAGAAATGATGGCACCGTCAAGGTCGAGGTGGGCGATGGGCGTCCAGAGACGAAAAGACTTTTTCAATGCCAGGATAAATTTGGCATCTTGGTCCGACCGGAAAAGGTTGAGGTCGGAGACTGGCCCCCGCTGGATGATCTGGACGTGGACGAAGATATGGAAGAAATATGAACTTGCCCAGGCCCGTTTCGGTGATTAACTCACCGATCCTTCACATGGGAGTCTGACCCGGACGTGGGAGTGAGAATGGGAAATGATGTTGCTGTCCACACGGTTTGTATCAACCCACTTCGCTCCTCATAGTGCAGCTGATGCTGACGCATCAACCACTCGTCACAGACCCAAGACATTCCATATCAAGCTTCATCCTCGACGGGCGGCGGCTCGCAACCCTGACTGAAGAAAATTCTCGCTGGCTTTGCATGTTCGTTCTCGATCGAGTACTGATTCCCTAACTGATCGTCAGGGCGAATCCAGTCTTCAGAGCGATGAACTTACCTCGCGGCACCTGCCAAAAGCCGCCTTTTCCAATGCTGAATTTGCTCAGGCTGCCGGTTTCCTCCCGGCCGATGGGTCCGACCTGGACAGTCACCCGACCCTTCACCACGAAGAAAGTCATATGCATCTTCCTGCTATTCTTCGGCCTCTTCACACCACCGGGCGGCAAGTCCACAATGCCTGTGCCGAAGAACTTTGTGCTGAGAAGTTTGGCAAATCGAAATGTCGGTCCTTCATGCAACGTCGATCCCCTGACTTCACGTGTCTGAATCGCCGCGGCGGCGTGAGCAATGTCCACATCCTTTTCTTCCTCTGTTGGGGCTTGCGCCTGCTGGTTCCATACTGACACCGGTCCACGGAAGGTTCCAATGTCCGTTTCCCACGGTTCGGCATCCGCGTCCACAATTCCATCGGCATCGGCGTCGGCTTCTGGATCCGAGTCTGAGCTTTCTGAATCATCAGCGGTCTTGCTGGCTTTCCTCTGAGCCCTCTTGCCCTTTTGTTTCGATTTCTTGTGCGCAGGTCGCGTGTCGATTTCCTCCGTTCGCACGATCTCTTTGATGCTGTTCAAGGGGAAGCGGGCGCCATCGGCGAAGCTGGCACCTCCAGGGCTGCCGCCATAGACGCATCTTTCATTCCGCCAGTATGCCAGAGGCTTGACGCTCACTCTTCCGCTTCGAGTGTGCGTCATGCCCTCATCCGCCGGTGTTTCCCGTCGCAAAATATATAACGATTTGTTCTGGCCCGGCCGGGCCTTTACTCTTTCAATAATATCCTCCAATTCCTTCTCCTGTGCAGACGACATTTTGATATTGTTGTCCTTCGACGTCAGAGGTGGTCTGCCCTTCGGTCTGGTGTGAGAAGAAGATGGCTGGGAATTGGGCGCCATTGGTGCATTCTTTGCCCGATTCTCATTCATCCGCTTCGTCCTCTTGGGAGTCGGCGACTCATCTGCTGGCACACTGCGCGCGACGGCGTCTGATTTTCTTTTCTTTCGTGAATTTGCTTGGGCTGGCTCTGGTATCCGGGGCGTTTCTGCGGCTTCGGGATCGAATGTCCGGTCTGCCTCTTCGTCATCAAAGTCGTTGGGGGGGAGTTCAGGCTCAGAGGCGTCCTCCATGTCTTGATCCGACCGAATGTTCTCCTCATCACCACCCATGGCGGGAACGTAAGATGTGTCGTCTAAAATGGGTACCGCTTTCAGCTCTTGTATCGCAAGCCGGTACCCATCCATGCCATCGTGCTCGATCGAAGCGGAGACCGGACCTCTGGGATCGAAATGATCCTCACCTCTTCGCTCGCCCCGTACACCCATCACGTTCGGCACGGTTATCTCGCGCAGGGGAGAGTCCTCGGGACTGCGGTGGAACCGTCTGGCGCTGGGGATCGTCCGGCTTGGAGTAGACTGTGGCGTGATTTCGTCGTTGTCTGGGTCAAGCCTCTGGCGCTCTTTGCCAGCGGCCAGTATGTCGACTCCATTGCTTCGTCTGGCAGTGCCACTAATTCCAGTTTTCCTCGGTGAAGCGGACCTGGGTGGTAGAGATGGCCCCCGGCTGGATCTTCTCGCAGACAAAGCTTGCGAAGGCGTGAGACTCGAGCCTGCGTGACATGTCAGTAAGAATGCCAACCCAGGCGCCATCGACGCTGAGGATAGATGCATAGCATCACAATACGTCTGTTGCCTTGTTCAGACCCCATCTTTCACGTATTGTTGATACCAGTCATCACGGCTGATGCGCGCGACATACTTGCTTCCTCGACTGAATCCATCGGTCTTGTACTTTTCCTCAGCGGAGACGGCTTGCGTGGAGAAGAGAAAATCCCCGAAATCTCTTCCATTCCATTTGCATCGAGAGGTCGCGGTTCCAACATGACACCCGTGCGCCTGAATGATTAATCAGCTTGCGAGTCTGCGCCTGGAGCTTTCGGTCCTGACCTCCCCAGTTTTCCAATCGCCGAGTAATCCACATTGTCTCGTTCGCGGCGCGCCGCAGTTCGGGGCGCCATGTCTGTCTCGTTGTGTCGCTTCAACTGGCCACACAACACGACATGGACGATGAGTTGCGACAGGCTAATTTTCAATGGATTTGTTTACGTCGGAAGGCCGAATTGGGACGAGAGGTCTTGGCACTTTACGCGCCAGCCTTTTACCATAACGCGACCACAATCTGTGTCCTTTAAATCGACATTTCAGTCTCCATTATGGAAGAAGAGGTTTCCTCGGGGAGTGTATTCGTCCCGCCGTCCGTGTGGGACCACCGTGACGCCTTGCTGGCGGGCAGATCGTATACTCATTATTCATGTGTGCCTGAACGAGTGAGCACCAACACATCGGCCGAATGCGAACCAGGAACAGCATGCGTGCTGGGCGTGGACGAGGCGGGACGTGGCCCGGTGATTGGGCCCATGATATACGGTGTCTACTATCTGCCTGTGGAAATTCAGCAATCCCTCCTGGCGTCGACATACCACTTTGACGACTCCAAGGTCCTGACGCCGACCGTGCGAGCAAACTTGATGAAATCTGTCTGCACATCCCACACTGATCTGTTCAAATCTTGTGGGTGGGCCATCAGATCTCTCAGTGCGCAAGACATTAGCGCGGGAATGTTGAGGTGTGGTGGATCGTACAATCTCAACGCCCAGGCCATGGACGCGACCATCGCGCTCATCAAGGGTATCATCGAACGCGGCGTCAATGTGCGGGAGATATTTGTCGACACGATCGGCGCACCGGTCGTCTATCAGAAGAAACTGGAGAGGATATTCCCGACGATCAAGATCACGGTCGAGAAGAAGGCGGACAGCTTGTATCCGTGTGTCAGTGCGGCCAGCGTCGTGGCCAAGGTCACCAGAGACGTCAGCTGCGAAGTTCTGTATGAGGCATATTCTCAACAATCAGAGGCCTTGGTCACTCGCGAAGGAGGTTGGGGGTCGGGTTATCCGTCTGACGCCAAATGTGTCGGCTGGCTCAAGTCGGCTATGGACCCGGTCTGGGGCTTCGGCAACGAATGCCGATTCAGCTGGGGCACGGTCAAGGACATGTTCGAGCAGAAAGAGAGTGCCATCCACATTGACTGGCCCGTCGAAGGGGACGACGAGAACATGAGATTGTCGCATTATTTCGCTACCAACGGTGCTTCTGGACCACACTCGGAGAGCGATGAATTGCGAACCTGGTTTGGCTCCGGCGTCGGACAAGAAGCGTTTTGAAGAGATGACGAGACCTTTTTGTCATGAAGAGGAGTTTCTCAACTACACACAAAGAGTGCCCGTTGCAAGAGGTCTAAGCAAAGTCCAAATCTAGTCTAACCAATTCTAGATGCCCGCTCTCAAACATATCACAATCATCGCACTACAGCTTCGGCTTCGTCCAGAGCCCGATGGGGGGAGGTAAATTTGCTGGGCCGTCGTAAATATCTCTCTCGACCGCCCTGGCGTTGATGTGTTGCGGACCGAGGTCTCTCACACGGGCGCAACCCAGCAGCCGTGTGGCGGTCGCCGTTTCATCCCTCAAGATCTCTAAAACGCGTTCGACACCCTCGATGCCGCCCGCGGCCAGGCCGAACAATGCTGGTCTGCCGATGCCAACGGCTTTGGCACCGAGTGCCAGAGCTTTGACCACGTCCGTTCCTCTCTTGATGCCGCCGTCGACCACGACATCAATCTTGCTGAGCACTTCCGGACAGTATTTTCTGATCTCCAGCAGGGTGTGGATCGCGGGCGGGGCGGTGTCGGCGGCCCGACCGCCGTGGTTCGACAAAATTATTCCCTGCACCTGGGGTGCGTGCTGAGCGGCCATGTATGCATCTTCATGTGTCTGCAAGCCCTTTAAGATGATCGGTTTGTGGGTGTGCTTCTTCAGCCAAGGCAGAGTCTTGGTCCAGGTCAAGGTCGGATCCGTGCCGAAGAACAAGGACTGGCCAATCCCCCCACCACCGTTCAGCGCGGCGCCACCGGCATCCTTGATCGCCTGGCTGTTGTCCTCGGCGATGTTCTTGCTCCGTTCGTCGTGCTCGCGCTTGCCCGGCACGGGCGCGTCCAGAGTCAAACACACAAACTTGATCGCGTCGAGCTTGTTGATTCGGGCCAGGAAGTCCTCCGACTTTTTCTTCTCCCTCTGTACGTAGAGTTGCCATCCAAAGGCCTGGTTCGGGCCGGCATCCTTGACGATCTGCTCGGGCGTCATGCTGGCATTGTTCGAGATCATTTGAATGGTGCCGAACTTCTTACACGCCTGTGCAATGCCCCACTCGCCGTCGGGATGCGCCAGTCTTGCCATGGCTGCCGGTGACACGAAGATCGGTATGTCGATTTTGTAGCCCAGGAAGGTCGTGCTCAGATCGCAGTGTTGGCAGTCGATGAATATCCTTGGTCGGAGCAAGATCTGCCGGTATACGGTGTTGTTGAGGTACTTGGACGCCAAATCGTCCGCCGCCGAGTAGTAATATGCCCATCCTTTCTTTGACATCTTCTTTGTCGCCGCGTTTTCGATCTCATCCATGTTGAGCATGTGTTGGATCGGTACAACCGCGTCGGCATCTGGTGTCGCGCCCACATCTTTGGCGGGTTTCGCCGGTTCAGGTAGAGTGCTGGCATCGACTGGTCCCAGCCGAGCAGATTCAGGCAGGTTGTCTTCCAATGTCCCGGGAGGATGTATAGGATCGAATTCTTCCGTCGCATCTTTGCCTGCGAGCTTGAGGATAATTTGGCTGCCTCCAGGGTGATTGGGTAGAAAATCCGTCACGTCCCAGACATCGCCGTATAGAATGACCCAGCAGGAGTCTCTGGAGGTGTGCCGTTGAACTGTCTCGTCAGCAAATACCCACTCAATCCTGGCCAAAGTTTGATTCCACACCTTCGGCATAATCTATAGGTTTCGACATTATAAAAGCCCAGGGACAAGATCCTGTAGAAGTCTATGGCATAAGCAGCGCAGGACCGCTGAAATGCGGAGTGACATAATATATGGGATGCAATTGGTGGCAAGAGCAAAGCAACCACCACTCTGCACCCCCACTCGGTCCCAATTAATCTGGTAAGTCTCGGCGATCATTGCACCGACAAAGGGGTAGCTAACTATCCTGACCCTCTTTCGCCAGAACAGGGGTATGAAAAACCACTCATCTCGACGCTCACCAGACAACAGCGGCTTTTATCACACCTGTCGCCCGCGTGGGGTGCACTTACACACGACTCGCTGTCCAGCTCAATGGTAATCTTTCCTGTAGGACTGCATCTTAGGATTGAGATCCAAATGGGCCCCAATTGACGACATTGATTTTGGGTTGCCCCTGCCGTTGTGTCCTGTTCTTGCGCAGCCATCCTTTCTGACTGCTCCATCAAATGGTCTTTGTATAGAAGGCTCCTTTGTCTGTGGCCAAGAGCCTGCAGGATACCGCATTGTTATTCTCGGCTTTCCTGCCTGGATCGACTGAACGTCTTGGGCTTGAATCTGTCGGTTGTCCCTAGCGAAGAGATTGTCGAGCTGATATAGATGGATCTGCTTGTTGTGATGGTGGTTATATCTTTGAGGTGGAACGTGCTACCGTGATTTGCGCAGGGAGGCAAACCTCAGGAAAAAGTGGGACAGACGTGATCTCGTGGGAGGTCATGACCGCCAAGAAGTGATCCAGGACTCGAGGACCTTCTGACTGCTGTTCCGTGGACCTTGGAGATGTACATGCCGGGTGGTCTTCAACTCGGCCCATGCAGCCGCTGACCAGAATGCAATGGAAATAGTACCCCAACATCCAGCGTGGAGGGGAGGTTGTTCTGTGCTCGGAGAGCTGCAGTCAACCTTTACCCCGGCAGCCCCAAGATTTGGAGAAACGCAGCAATTACTTTGGGCGGAATAGACACAGGGTAATCTTATTGTGGTATATGATTCGAAGAGGATAGCAGCTGCAATGACACGTTTGGAGAGGCACTACTGAGCTTGAAAGGGGCTCCCCATTCATACGAAAGTCCCAATATCAGTGCTTACCAATTTCCAGTCGTCAAACAGCAGTGAGGAGCTATCCAAAAGTGGTCCCGAAGACCAGTCACCAGTCCTGCTGACTTACAGTCGTCCGAGTGCTTGTGCGAGGATAGGGGCTGCCACGTTCCCCGTGTGAAGACTCAGTTGTGTGGCGATTTCCAGGACTTCCATGATCTTTCTGCTGAGCCGCCATATTTGAATACGTTTTTCATATGCAGCTTCAGCCCAGGGACGTACAAGTGGGTCGCTGCGACGTCGAAGGCGCAGTAAATCAGTTCTTTGACCTGTCGATGGGTCAGAATAGATCCTCCGTCATAGCCTCAGCATACCTTGGGCTCCAGAGCTCCACCGCCTTGTCCTTTTCCATCGACGTCCTTGAGCCATGGGACGGAAGAGAAATAAAGTATGCTTCAAAAAACTCTGGGTCCAGTGCAAGAAAATCCTCCCAAAAGGCATGCCAATACCCCCTGTCGCTCGTCAAACGGCTTCCCGGCTGTGGGGTGGGAGTGATAGATTCCTTCCTCCTTCATCACTTCCACTAGGAGTGGCACGCCAATATTGCAAGCATGGATACCCAACGTGGACGTCAGCTCGATAACTTCGACTATTCCGGCTGGAGTCGCCCCTTCCTGGAGGGCAGTATCAATGTGTTGTCGGATGCCTGGAGCGTAGAGATGTGTCGATGCGCTGTCCACGGCAATCGAGATCAGTTGCAGGATCTTGGGCGATAAAAACTTCTTCCGTCGAGGGACCGCAATTAACTCGACGCTTGCTTCAAAAAACTCCGACTCAACTTCGCAACACTCTCCCAGCTTTCATCCCACGCCGCGTCTCCAAGCTGGCTGATCGATTTCTGCTTGAGCTCAGTGGTCTGACTGGTGGAACCCATGTTGACTAACTTTCTGCATCAATGTTTCTGCTTCAACTTTATGGCGCCACCGAATATGGAGTGATTCAGGCAGGTGTCGACCCCTCACGCAACCTTTGTTGGAGAAATGTAATGTGGGGGAGGAAGTGGGGAGGAGAACCTCCCTTGAACAGAAGGCCAAGAAACCGGGGCAGGACTACAGACCTGACCCCTCAGAATATGGCTTCACGGATTCGTGCTCAGCCATGCTGGCTAGAAGGTTCCGGCCTCCCTGGCCGCTGTGACTTGGAAGCGGCATTGCTTGAACTGGTCACCGATTCTCGCATCCGATTTCGAATGGATTCATAAACCACCAGACCTTGAGTCGCCGAGTCAAGAGACTGTCGAGGGCCTCTCTTGTCCCCAGAACCGGCTCTTATTCCGAGGGTCCTCTTCCCACTCGACGTCATGAGCAAAAATAACTTCCACCCCATTCCGCTCGAGCTCTTGGATCCTCTCAATCGTCTGCTCTGCTAGCTTGCGATCGGCGTGGATGCAACAGAGGTGGCCATCAGCGTCGTACCATTCCCCTATTTCTTTCTGCTTCCTGATGATCCGGCGGTCGTGGCACGCGTCGCCGCCCAGATAGACCCTCGTCAATGGTCCCGTCTTGATGAGGAGGTTGATGTGTCCGGGAAGGTGACCGGGAGCATCAACGATGAGGATGCTTCCGTCGTGAAACCAGTCAATCACACGGGGAAGATTGCCGTAAGAGATCCACGGCTGTTGCAAGTCTGGCAAGGTAGGCTTGTTCGGCTGGTCGGCCAAGTGTTCGTCGACTTCATAAGGGCTGGGCAACTGAACCGTTCTTTCTTCCGGCAACAGATCGGCCTCAAAGAAAGAGTGGCTTCCGCGAAGCGAGACCGATTGACCTTGAAGAAGATCTCGTGCCCCATACCCCACGACAAAAGTGCTGGTAGGAAAGTCCCGAGGCTCTCCTACATGGTCCCAGTGAACCTGGACAGATTAGTCTCACCACCACGGGTCCTGGCCGAATCCGCTTACGTGGGAGTATAGGACAAAGTCGATGTCATCTGGCCCAAGACCTCCCGCAGCCAGGCTCTTGACGACATCAGGGTCGGTTGTTAGAGGCTGTCGAGTTGCGATATGGTTCTGAATGGGCTCAGGGTATCGTTGCGGGTCTCGGCGAAGACCCAAATCGAAAAGAATTCGAGTCTTCTTCTTGGTATCTTCTTCTTGGTGCTCAATGAGGAAGGCCAGAGAAGGAACTGTTCTTCGTGTGGTCGGTGATGCCGGATGAACGAAAAAGCGTTCGGGAAGAGTGAGATGGCCAGCTTGTAGGGCAAACACCTCAACAATGGCTTCGGGAGCTCTTTCTGGAGGAGACGGTAGGGCAGTCTGCTTGATAAACGCGGAAGCCATTCCAGGAACTGCACACCGGGACTGGACGTAAGCTGGCAAAGTGTAACACTCGATTGTATTTCTGCTGCGCCACTGTAGACCGGAACTGCTGCATAAATGTCGAGGGCCTAGATGCCCTGATGTTGGGGTAAACTGTTGGCTGACCACCCGCACAATCTTGGGCTGTCCATTCAACGCCAACGCTTCTCCAAGCTGGCCTGCCAATAGCAGGTCTAAAAAGGCAGCTCTACAGATTAGTTCTGTCTATCACTCACAGCATTTGCCCAGCCTGTGTGGAACAGATGTTGGCCCTATCGGCCTTGAACACAAGTCATGGTACAGCGTCATGACATCAGCGGTCATGTCTGCCTCGAGAGCTGTCATACTTGACCCAACAATATTTGTCAAGTGAGCAACTCAGCATTGACTTCCGAGGCGAGCATCCTTAGCAGCGTTCCATGCCTGGGAAGAACTAGCATAAGATGGAAGAGTGTGGCACTGTCGTCCAATCGCCAGAATGCAGATCTCGTAGGAATTGAAGCCTCTACCGAAAGCGAAGCTACAAGAGCAGAGTCAGAGGTGTTGAGCTGCCAAGTAGACGGCGTGGCGCAAGTGAAGTGATATTGAGGGCTGGGGGGGCCAGATTTGCCCCGCAACCCCAGGTTCTCCCGAGCCTAGAATCATGTTGTAGACCTTGATCAACGACAGACTCTCATTGGTACTGGTATTGCTTTGTTCATCTATCCACCGCCATTCCATGCTGGGCCCCTCAATTGTCTCAGAGGTTGAGGCACAGGAGCCGGCTCCGAAGAGGGCGAAGAGGTTCCAGTGCCATCACTGCCAGAGATTCTTTGCGAGATTAGAGCACCTACAACGTCATGAAAGAACTCGTCCGTCGCCAGCATCAGTCATCCGTACGCTCTCCACTGACACTGTCGAACAGATACCCGCGAGAAGCCCTTCGCCTGTCCGTACTGCGACCATCGATTCACTCGCAGGTAAACTGACCGTCGCTCGGTGGTGGCTCTGCAATGTCGATGCGACAGCCGCCGTGATGGCAAATGCTGATGACGCTCTAGCGATCTTCTCGTTCGTCATGAACGGCTGACCCACGACACTGTGCGCCCATCCAGGCAAAGTAATGGCCATCCCTCGGCCAATGCCTCTGCCACGGCGAGCTCCCAGAAGCAGAGAAATACAGTGAGTCGCGGTAAACCAGATGGACCGGATGTGTCGACTTTACCCACGCCTTCTTTTGAATCTTCTCAAAGCCACGAGAGCACGGCAGCGCCTTTGAATCCGCCTCCAGCATCCGCGAATGTTCATGGGCCAAGTTCCGACCTGTCGTTTGCGACCTTGTTGATGGCGGCCGAACACAATGCTCATCGTCCACAACAGCAGGACGTTTCCGGGTCCATCTTTCCCGTTCAAAACCAGTTGATGCCCGAGGAGCCAGGATCGTCGCTGTCGGCACCGAATGGCAACGTCGATGGCCTCGACTTCGAAGACTCGCTTCAAGATATCGCAGCTTTTATGGACAACGGACCCCTCTCATCCTACCATTTCTCCTCCTTTATCAGCGCCGAGCAGCCGATGCCCTTTTTCTCGCCCGAGTCATTCAGTCACGGCGCCGAGGCACTGCCCGCCGCCGAGCTGGACACATTGCCTCGTCTAGAACAAGCGGCGGAGCCGGGCGAAGATGGGAGCTCCTTTTCGCGGTATGGTTCACGTCTGCCGTCATTGCAACCAGAGAAAAGTCCGGTCGAGGCCGCCAATATCCACGGCCGCGGTCACCGTGCTTTATCGGATCTCACTGCTGAGGACAGACAAAAGATGACGGTCAAGCTGGCCGAGTTTGTCTACGCGATTCCCGCTGGATTCCAGCTGCCTTCTCGCTTGGCCCTCTCGCGGTACATAGGCGGTTACGTCAACGGCTTTCACGAACATCTACCGTTCTTGCACATCCCGACCATGTCTGTCGATGGGTGTTGCGTCGAACTGATCCTGGCCATGGCCGCTGTGGGTGCGCAGTACTGCTTTGAAGGCCAAAAAGCCGTCGAGCTGTTCCATGTCAGTCAAGCGATCGCGGCACAACGGATCCGGCAACGCGATGCCCGTTTGGCGGCGGACCACCACCACTCCGCTATAGAGACCAGGTCCCAATGTTCCCGGTCTGAAGAAACTCCGCAGAGCAACTCGATATCCGGATGTCTGGGCTTGCCGTCGCAATCTTACTCGGAGCCAGGGATGCAACTGGAAGACTTGATGCAGACGGCACAAGCCCTGCTCCTGTTGATGGCAATGGCGACGTGGGCCAAACATCGGGAGATTCTGCGTGAGGCTTTGGCCATACAGAGCGTCTTGGCCACTCTGGTGCGGGATGATGGCTTCAAGAGTCAGCCAATCCCTGAAGACATTGGCTGGATCGACTGGGTCAAACTGGAGACGACCAAGCGCACCAAATTCATCGTCTTTTGTTTCTTCAACTTGCAGACGATCGTGTACAACATCCCGTCTCTGATCCTCAATTCGGAGATCGATCTGGCCTTACCTTGTAATGCCGCTGAATTCAAAGCTCCCACTGCAATCAAGTGGAAAGAATTGAGGGCCAAGTCCATGGCCGAAATCGGGTTTCAACTGGCTCTCCGTCAGTTGTTCTCCCGCAACGGAAACGAGGTTTTCACATATAATTCGTCGCTGGGGAATTACGTCTTGGTCCATGCGGTCATTCAACACATCTTCTTCGTTCGACAGATGTCCCGGTATAGGCTGGACCACGACAGCGACATTCCCGCGGACGACGTGGCGGCCATCGAGCATGCTTTGCGCAACTGGCAGCTCGCGTGGAAGCGTAACCCCGAGTCATCGTTAGACCCAATGAATCCCAACGGTCCGGTACCATTTAACTCTACCGCTCTCCTCCGCCTCGCATATATCCGTTTAAACGTGGACCTCGGACCGGGGCGAGCTTTGGATACCCGTGATCCCGTTCAAATCGCCAATGCCTTTCGCGACAGTCCATCGGTGAAGCGAACTCCAAAGCTCGTTCGAGCTGTTCTGCACTCCGCCCACGCGCTGAGCATTCCCGTCAAAATCGGGATTCACTTGGTCGCACAAACACAGACATTCATGTGGTCCATCCAGCATTCCCTCTGCTCGCTCGAGTGTGCCTTTTTGCTGAGTAAATGGCTCCAAGCTTTGTCGCTGCCTGACTCGGGACCGGCCGTCACCCCGGACGAGCAAAAGATAGCGACGCTGGTGAAGACGATGTTGGACGAGACCGAATTTGCCATGCCACCGGAGGTCCCGATCGACTCCCCGGCGGCCATGAAGTACCTCAGTGCTGGCGTTTTGCGCGTATGGGCACAGGTTTTCCGAGGGGCCCAGACCTGGGCCATTGTCGACGTGATCGGAACCTCACTCAACATCTATGCAAACATGCTCGAAGCAGGGTAGTGCAGACGGAAGTGCTGCCTGAAATGAACCTTATCACGGCAGATCCTCGACTGGACATGTACCGATACAACGTCGCCGTTGCACGTGTATATCTCCGAGGGCCACGACCAGCGAGACGACGAGTTACAGCTCCCGCACAATCGGCTACGTCTGGCCTGAAATGTTAGATACGCCGTCCTTCCCGCGCAGCTTCATCGAGTGGTGGATCGAACGATTGGTGTCGTAGTCGCCTTCCATGGTGCGATCTCGATTTTCCACGCTATGACTGAAGTTGATGGGTCCTTGACAGCTTCAGCGACGCGAAGATTAAGCAGGAAATGTTGGACGAACGGCATGCACTTCAGTGACAGGTTATAGTCTGCCTGCCCTGCCCTGTTGAGAATGCCCCATTCTGATTATGTGCCACGTAATTGCGGCGCTCTTGCAGATCGTGTACTCGTCAGCGAGTGCTGGGCGTAAAGCGAGCTGGCGGGCGTGCACCAGGCCGGGGTGTCGAGCTCCGAGGCCAGATGTGTTATTTAGAAAAGGCAGGAGGCTGATGTAGAGACTGTCGGCGAATCGGTGGAGCTCTTATTCAGGGTACGCAGCAACTGATTGGAGAACGGATATCCGGTCCAGGAAGCTTTGTGACCTCTAGGCAAAAAGGTAAATTCTAACCCAGTTTTACCTAGCTCGGATCTACCGTCCTAGATCACCTGACGCACGGCGCCACCTGACGCACGATTTTTCTAAAACACCACAAATTTCAACATCAAGCAGCTCCATCAATATAGGAGATATCGAGCCATCTCTTGCTGATTTGGAATTGCTGAGTCTAGTAGAATGTGCTAATAAAAACAGACGGCGATAACATGGGCTTTTGACCGCGCAGCGCCCTCAAAAAGACACCGATGTTGTGCAGCCGTCGTGGGCAGCCCAGTACGAATTGCAAAGAACCTCAACAACCAGCCATCGGCACAGCTCATAAAATGGACCAGCAGTCTCACAGAGCGCTGCGTACCACCTCCTAATGAGATCTTGCACAATTTGCAAAGGATATCACTGGAACAAGCCTGGAAAAAACTGGCCAAGCCGCTGGCTGAAGGCCTCATCTACCAAGCTGTCTCTGGAAAGATCCAAGATACCTGACTCCAAGATTTTGATCCTACGGGCAGCATAGCTCATCGCACGGTGGCTGGATGAACGACGAGCTGAGATATGCATGGCTTACTACTATTTCGACCGTGAAACAAAAGAGAAGGCAATATGGAAGCGGAGGCACCTAATTCTTGACGGCCACGGTTCCCACCACCACCATGGAGTTTATAAATTACTGCGGCGCTAACAAGATCCTGTTAGGTATATATCCACCTTCATTCGACGCCTACTTTACAGCCTCTTGTCGTCTCCCGGCTCGGTTTTTAGGTCACGGCCATATCAGCGAGAATATCCTCCTCAGACTACGATGTAAGGGCCTCCAAACCGCACTGATTAATGAGCAGAAGAGGTGCAACTGGGGGAACCTTTCATGGCTTGAACTTCGAGGTCTGGAAGATATTTTTCCTGCCCTAATAAAGCCCAGCGGGCACGGGACCTCCAAGCCGAGAAAGAACACGCTACACAGCTTACCAGGGCCGTTAAATAGGACGGTACGATTCGCAGGCAAGAAGAGAAGCAGAGATGAGGCGCTGAATTGAAGAGAGGAGTAGAATGGTGGCATTTAACAAGGAGATGCTAATGTAGGAGCACGCGAAAAAGAGGCCTCAAAAGAAAGATGATAAAGAAGCGAGACAAGCCCACATACAACTCCATAACACCATCAGACAGGCCAAGGATTGCATGGAGAAGGTTAATGACACAATAGCAGTTGAAGAGGAGGAAGAATTGGTCTTGCATCTGTACTAGGAGTGGTAGAGGCACGTCCTACCGTAAATCGCCCGAGGCGGCGAGTACGCCTACCACAGTGCGATCGCAATGATATAGAATAGCTAGAAAGTTTCGCAAGGACATAGAGACCTCTCCACCAAAAAATCTCACGATTATATCATTTATACGTGGCTGTAGAGCTTCATTTAAGCACCTTGATTTGGGTAGAAAATCGTGCGTCAGGTGGCGCTGTGCGTCAGGTGATCTAGGACGGTATATCCTTGGCAATTATCACAGCCTGGCCGACCCGTAACACACTTTCATTACTTGTATCTGTGACCCTTCTGGACTTTGCAGAATGTTTCGAAGGGAAATCGGTTGGGCTGCTCGCTGGCGGACGGGAACCCACTACCCGTCTCTCTGGTGCCGCAGCCCCGTACCAGTAGCTTTCGTTGTATACGTCGGAAACCCAAGGTGCGCGTAGCGAGGCGACGGTATCGACGCTCATGCAGTGGCCACCACTCTCTTCTTCCAGCGACGACGACCTGTGCCCCAACCACCGCCGCATCGGCCTCCTCCTCACTGGAGGATCCCTGTCCGAGACCAGATATCCCTACCCGCCCTGGAAGCGTGGCGACCTCCGCCGGCGCGCTCTCACCTGCGAATTCTGCGCGTTCGTCCTCCGGCTGTGGGACGATCGCCACGCACGCCTTGGACGGCGTGCCGAGGATGGAAGCGGGGAGGCGGCAGTTCGAGCCACGCTCGTCCCCTTTGCGCAGAAGTGGGAGGTGGTCGCGTGGCGGTGGTTCTATAGGCTTGATCTGGATCTCGTGCAAGGGGTCCATGGAGAAGAAGAAGGGGCGCGAGAGGGCGAGGAAGATGGGGCAACGAAGCTGTCGGTTTACAGGCGGGCTGACGACGACGAGGGTGAGGGTGAGGGGGCGGAAGACGACATGACGGCCCCGCCGCCGGGAGAGCTATTCAGAGCGAGGACGATCCGGGCAGACAGGTTCAACGTCGACCGGGTCCGAGGGTGGATTTCAAAATGTCATGGCTGGCACGGCGAGAGCTGTGCTCCCGCACCGCGGGTCTCCCTGCCGGCGCACTTCAGAGCCATCGACGTCCACCGCGCATGCGTCGTCGAGGGCCCCCCGCTCGATGAGTACGTCGCGCTGAGCTACGTCTGGGGTCGCAGGGCACAGGTGCAACTCACGGAGGAGACGTGGCCCAGCCTCCACGCGGACGGCGCGCTGCTCGACGGCGCGCTGAGAGTCGCCAGGACCATCGAAGACGCGATCTTGCTCTGCCGCGAGCTGGGTCAGCGTTGGCTGTGGGTTGACGCTCTATGCATCCGACAGGACGACGAGGTCGACCGCGAGGAGCAGATTGCCTGCATGGACACCATCTACAGTGGAGCATCGCTGACCATCGTGGGAGCCGCGGGTGGAGACTCGAACGCGGGCTTGCCGGCCTTTGGCCAGCCGTCTCGCACGCATCGACGACGACGACGACAACACTCGGTGACGACCGCGGCAGGCATCCCGCTCCTCAGCAGCCTGCGCGACCCGCTGGAGATGGCGCAGCGGTCCATCTGGAGCTCGCGCGCGTGGACCTTCCAGGAGTTCGAGCTCTCCCGGCGCCGGTTGGTGTTCACGCACGACGGGGCGGTTCTCTTCGTCTGCTGCAAGGCGTCGTGGCGCGACGACCTCGTCGCAGAGACGCCCGAGGCCTTCCCGAGCGTCGTGCTGGGCCGCTCGCAGAAGGACTCCATCCATGCCCGCCCCCGGGCACCCGACCATGTGTACGGCCAATACACGTCCGTCCTGGCCTCGTACATCCACCGCCAGATGGCCCTGGATGGCGACGTCCTGAACGCGTGTCGCGGGATCCTCAACGTCTTGGATGACATTGCACCCTACCGCTGGGGCGTGCCGGAGAGGAGGTTTGCAGAGACGTTGATCTGGTGCCCGAAGCTTGAGGTGAGGAGGCACACGGACTACCACGCCCCACCGGGGCCCTACAACGTGGAACGACGGGCGGGCTTCCCGAGCTGGTCCTGGGCCGGGTGGAAGTTTAGAGGCAGCGTGTACCTGAACTTCGATCCAGCGTGCAGCAATGGGTTCACCGCGAGCGCGCTGTTCTATATGATCGACGAGCAAGGCAGCGCCGTGCTGTTGGGACGTCATCAGCAACAGCAGCCACCGCCGCCGCGGCCGCGGGGGTGTACGCATGAGGAGATCATACAGGCTTTGACGCCCATACCACACGCACTGAGGCCCCAGCTTCTCTTCTTCCGTGCCTTCTCCGTCCACCTGCACGTCGACTACGACGGGACAACATCGACCGACCGGCGTTACTACCGCGTCGGGCCCAGCCGGGGAGGATTCTACGGCTACATCGTGCTCGCCCACGAATGGCGGCGCCGACAGCCGCAGGCGCTGGAGTTCATCAAAATCGGCGAGTCGACCAGCTCGGGACCTCTAAGCCGGGCGTATCTGGTTGGTATTGACTGGGTCGATGGCGTTGCATACCGGGTTGGACTGCTCGAGGTGGATAACAGCGTGGGCGCGACGGGCGCGATTCCACTCACGCGGGAGGAGTTTCTCTGCTGCGATCCAACGGAGAAGCTCATTGTGTGGGGTTGAGCAGCTCGGTGTGGAATCGCGTCGATCAAGACGCGCAAAGATCCATCAGCTAGATTCATCTAGAGTCATCTGAAGATCCCTTGAATAACCTGTCAGGAGTCTGGGACAGGGTGATAGACTCGGCCGTGGTGTGAGGCTGGTCCGTACGTCACTCGCCATGCGGGACTGCTCTACCTAAGTGTGCAGCTGGATGCGAACCCGGTCAGGAGGGTCAAACCGTCGCGTAAACCACGACGCCATTTCCACGGATAAACCGCGTTGCTACCAGATGTGATGTCTAGACAAAAAGGTGAATTCTATACCTAGCCCGGTATCCTTGGCAGCACATTGTTGGATCCTGCCAAACCAATGACCCGGCCGCTGCGAGATTTGTGTGATGGTGGAACTGTTCTCGACGAGATCGGCATTGTAGACACGGCCGGCCTCTCGCGGATGAATTATCCTGCGGTTGGTAGATTCAAGAGCGCTACTGAGGTTGTATCGATGTCATCGGGATAGGTAGATGTGGTCCCAAATGGGCTTCCTATCACTTTGGATAAGCTCAGGTTACCATTGCAGGAATCTGACGGACCAATGAAGTAATTCCACGTTCCAGGATGTTCGATTTTGATGAGATCCCTAAGTGGGAGTCATTAGGCTTTGATAAAGTGACTGTAGATCTTGGGAGTCCTTCCATGTTTCTATTAACCTCCAATATAAGAACGGCCGGCATATGCCATTCACCGTCGCTAATCTGAACGCGGAGGTTACGTTGCACGCCCTATCTTCCTTGCTCATTTAACCACTTGTACACGACTCTCGCATCCTTGCCCGCATAACGCTCGTCCGCAATTGCTTCTCCAAATGCCGCTAGGGTTGGCTTGTCGAGGATCGTCCGCGCCCCCACCATCTCGGCCAACTGGCTGCCCATCTCCAGGACGTGCTGACACAACTCGATCCGAAAGCCGCCTTCGTACCCGCGGCTCGAGGGCACATTGGCCTGGATGCCCGGCACCGGGTTACTCTGGCTCGTGACCCAGCATTGGCCGCCGCTGACATTGATCACGTCTGTGAGCAGCTTGAGGTTCAGACCCATTTTGGCGCCGATGTTGAGGGCCTCGCTGGCCGCCAGTGACGTGATGGCCGACAGGTAGTTGTTGATGACCTTGAATGCCGTACCGGCGCCGACTCCGCCACATAGGAAAATACTGTCCGCCTTTCCCATGGACCGCAGCACGTCTTTCACGCGCGGGAAGATCTCGGCCGTTCCACCCACCATGAACGTCAACGTACCTGCTTCAGCGCCCATGGGCCCGCCGGAGACGGGTGCGTCGACGAAGGTTAGCTTGGACCCGTGCGGAAGACGAGAATCTGTCTTGCTCGCAACTTCAGCCACCTTCAAGATCGTGCCAGTCTCGATGGTGCCGCATTCCATGATCAGTTTCTCCTGAGGGGACGACTGGGCCGCTTCAACCGCGCCAGCGAGGACACCGGTGGTAGGGTCGAGGTAGACGGATTCGACTGCCCGGGCGGAGGGGAGCATTGTTATGACTGTGTTCTAGAGCAGAGCATAGATTATATGTGAGCTTGGCCCGGGGGAAGAGACGGCCATGATTTCACGGATGGATGAGTGTGGTATATTGGGTGCCATTTGACATACAGCCTGTTTGACCGCGTCGAACCCATTTCTCACGACTTTGATAGGTCTTTTTCCTTCCATCTGCTTCTGAAAGCGCGCAATGGCGTCTTGTGATACGTCGCAAATCAGCAGAGTTTTATCCGAGCCCATCTTCGAGCGTAGATTGACGGCCATTGAATAACCCATGACGCCGATGCCTGCAAAACATCGTCAGCAGCGTTCATGCCATTTTGATCAGATGTTTCAATGCCCGTCGCGCAATTCATGCGGATCCCATACCTATAAAGGCTATTGTGCTTTCCGGAGGTGCCATTGTTGTATATCCCTTCTACCTGCACGTGCCGGAGAAGAGCATCAGTTTCTCTTAATCTCAGCTTATAATGTCGCAACGATCCAGCCAGATATGTGTCCATTGCGGAGACACCTCGACAAAGCATCCACCTCGGAAGTCGGCCGACTCCAAAGGTCTTCCATCTGGCATGTGGTAGGGAACTCTTGAGTTGTCGTTGAATTGGGGAACAGGGAGTGGGACAGGTTCCCCGCATTGGCTACCCCAATGGGCACTTCCAAGGAGCGTCGACAAATCAAATTCATGGACGATGGTGAATTGTCCATTCTGCTATAGAGTATTCGGGAAGAAGCGATGCCGGTTCTTCTCCCTCCATCCCGCGTCATGCGCCGTGATGACCCCCACCTCGCTGATCCCGGCCGGTGCGCGTGTTTCACTGTTCATCAGCGAACTGATCCTCTTGACGGTCTCTCTAGCTTGCTCAGTGTCGACATGCACGCTCCTCAGCCCGCCGTGTCCATCATCATACAGGGCTATGTCCTTTTCTCCCGTGAGAATGCGCACGTCGTGACAACAATCGCCGCCGAGAAAGATCTATCGTTTCGGTCCCACGCGTGCCAGGACGTTGACGTGACCGAATAAATGGCCAGGGCTGTCGATCACGTAGACACTGCCGTCTCTGAAGAAGTCGACTGTGGCGGAAAACCCGGCAAACGGTTCCCACTTGTGGTCGATCTGCTTCGTGGCCGCGGTCGCGCTGTTTGCGGAGACTGGTGGAAGCTCTAGTGTACGATCTCGCGGGAGCAGGTGAGGATTGAAGATCTCTTTCGGATAGTGTGGTGGCGCCCCGTTTTCGAGGAGATGCAGCGTGCCCGAGCCCACCACGAACTGAGCGTGTGGAAAGTCGTCTGGAGTGCCCTCATGATCCCAATGGACATGGCTCAGCATCACAATGTCAATGTCGTTGGCAGGATCCAAACCACCCGCCCGCAGACTGTCGGCACAGTCTGGACGAAGTATGGTAGGTTGCCTGTTGGAGATATGTGCCTCCTGTGCGGGAGGATACTTTGAGAGATCGCGCTTGAGGCCGAGGTCGAAGAGAGTCTTGTGGGTTTCCCCTCTGAGGATGGATGTTAGAACGAGGGTACTGTCGCTCTCTTCTCTAGATCTGCCTCGGTAATGAAAAGTTGTTCAAGGAACGTCAGTTGGCCTGCTTCGAGTGCTGAGATTGTGACAGAGACCGCGCTCTCTTTTGGGGATACCGCATCCGTTGTGTTGATGTCTGAGACCAAGATTGTCGTACACTATTGTGGTAACAGGGTGCCAGATTTGTTCTATGCAGTCTGCCTTCCCCGTATTCACAGGAGATTGGAGTAGAATGGGCTTCTGGAGAAGACTGCACGGCCGAGCTGCTTTAACTTTGGAAGCTTTTGCGAAAGTTTTCATTGGATTCCTCCTAGACAACTGTGCACCCAACTGAGGCTAGCCTGGTTGTTGTCCGGTTTCCTCAGAATGGACACATCTGCGGGTTGTCCAGTCTTACCTTGGCGGTAACACTTTCGAGCAGCATTTCTGTTTGTCGTAGACAACAGGGATGGTGATAAACGTGTTGATTGGTACGCGTGACTTCTGCTGCACGCGAGATATGTGATTGTAGGCACTGGATTTGAGGTCCTCTAGTGTAAAGTGTGGTAGAAGTCTCTTCATGAGGCTCTGTAGCCGCAGACAACTCTCTGCCGTTCAAGTCATGTAAGATCGAGATCTTGGGTCGATGCAGGAATAGGTCAGAAGAGGGCAGCATATGTCGTGCCAGTTATTCTTCCCTATTCATTCCTTCCTCCAGGTTAGCCGGGTCAGACTCTCCAATGGCAGCTATACTGGCCCGTTCTCCATGATTATCTCGTCGCCCTTGTCAAGTCCAGTTTCGCGGGCCTGCCCAGTCTTCCAATGACAAACCCTCGAGGGCAGATTGCGCGGCCACTGACTTAATTCACACAGTTCGTTCCAGTATCAAAGAGCGGTCAGAAAAGTTTCATAGTTGATAGTAGATATTGCTTCTCTGGAGACGGCCACAGTTACCGCGAAAGGTAGTAGTCGCAAACCATTTCCACTGTGTTGAATCTGTTGGTCCTGTTTCACATTTCAAGATGACAATCTGAATCTCTGCAATTCAAGCCCCCATAAGAGAGTCCTTGGGCTCCTAAAACATATTTGATCCTGCTGCAAATCTATGTGCCAGCCTGCGTGGCAGCTCGAGTGCGCCCAGAGCAGGCATTCATGTTCGGATCACAATACTGACCTCCAGCCCGTATGGCTGACTGATCAAGTAAATATCAGGCTCATGTCCAAGTACTTCCCTATCGACTCGTCATCCTAAATCAAATCTATGGGTATCTTCAAACGCGTCTGACAAAGTGACGGTCGCGTGCTGTCCAATGCAATTCGTGATTTCGTAAGCAACCAAATGTTGACTCTGCCGCTAGCATGGCGCCTCGGGATGCATGGTGATGGCAACGACAAGTACGCGAAGAAAAAACGGCCAATGTGAGCGTCTCAGCTGACGCTCGTACCAAACGTCAATGCATTCACAACTTTCCGCTGCTTGCCGAGAAAACTGCGCGGCTCAGGCACAGCGTGGAGTCTCGTCGTCGCGCTGCCGCTGCTGCTGGCCAGCCGCAGACTCTGTTCGTACCAGGCGGACATCATCAGCCGGAGTTCGCGGCGGAGATTCTCATTCAGGCGCAGGGCTTCGTCGAGCTTCGATTCGGAGTCGGGTGAGTGAGGTCTTGAGCCTGCAGGGGCCGGCTCAGCTCCAGAAACAGGTGGAGGTTCGACGGGCGTGGCGGACGCCGTGTCTTGTGAGGTCGATGCCATCTCTTTGCTCTGCTGGGACTGGAGTGCGTTGATCAGTGTAGACTGTTTCTGGACGTGCTCGAGCAGTTGCTTGTTTTTGGCTCGCGCCCGTTCCACGGCGATCAACAGCTTCTTCTGTGCACGCAGCCCTGTTTCACGCTCGCTGGCGGTTCCCGCTTGTGCTTGAGCCCTCATCGCCGCCATGATCGCTTTCAGCTCGTCTTCGGAGATGCCGTTGTTCTCGCTCTCCATCTCGCCGTTGACCAGCGCGGCGGTCAGCCGTGCTTCGCTTTCGGCGAACTCTCCCTCTTCGCTCTCCAGGTCTTTCACGTTGTCGGGCTCGCGAGGGGCCGGCGTGATTCCGTCCTCGTAGTCTCGCAGTCGTCCTTGCAAATCTTCGACCGTGTGTTGTTGCCGTGACAACTGCTCGGCCGTGTCGTGGTACCTTGCTTCCAGGGCGTGATAGTCGAGTTCTAGCCGTTTCTTCATCTCATTGACCTCGTACCGCTCCTGCTCGATACTCGGAAGCAGTCTCCGATATTCATCAATTTCCCGCTGCAGGTCGGACGTTGACACACGGGTCGCGTCGGACTGCTTCAGCTGGAGCTGCAGCTCATTGATCTTGGTCCGCAGATTTAGATTCTCCTTCTCCAGATCTTGGCTCGCTTCCAGCTTCTGCTTGTATTTCTCCGCCGCGTTGGCTTTTCTCGCCAGCCTGTCTCGTTCGATCTTGATCTCGTCATAGTCGTCCTGCAACTTCTGTGCCTTCTCAGCCTTGATCTTGAGAATCTCATTCGACTTTCGGAGCTCGCCGTTCTCGTTTTCCGCCTCGGACGCCCGGGTTTCGAGAGCGGCAATGATGGTCTCGTGCTTCGAATCCAACGGACGATTCGCGCCGGATTCGGATCTTCCAGCCAGGACGGCAGCAAGCCGGTCGTTGGCCTCTTTCAACTCATCCTGCACCTGATCATATCGTTCCTGGAGTTTCTGGACTCGAGAGAAGGATTCATCCAGCTCTTTCTGCAGCTCCCGCTTCTCGTGCGCAATTCGTTGATTGTCCGCAATCACTTTTCCCAGTCGTTCCTCTGATGCCAGTTCAGAGTCCACTTCGGCACGCACCGGCTCGGTAGCCCTGACTTCAACATGGTCGAAACCGCTCGGGCTGTCTTCGTCATCTTCACCGGCTTCTTGCGCCGTGGCCATCAGAACCTCCTGCGTACTCTCGGCCAGCTCTTGCATTTGTTGGAGAAACTCAACACGCTCGCTACAGTTGATGGCCGCGACCACCAGTAGTTTCAGGAGCAGAATCGTGTCCGCCAGCGAGGACGACTGCGCAATGGCTTTCAGGTCGGGCCGCCGGCCTCCCGCGAGCGGAAGCCTTTGGCCATATTCTTCCGTCAGAAAGATAGAGAGAGCATCGTAGATGTGCTTCAGGTTCGTCCACTTGTGGACCCACTGGTCGGTGTCGGGATTTTCGGGCAGTTTTCCTGGAAAGCTCAAACGATCGATTTTCCCTAGAGGGGTGGTCAGCAATATGCCGCGGCCGTTGACAACGACATGTTCTCCTTACGAAGGACCTTCCATATCACGTCGCCATTGCTGAGGTCGTCCACCGTGGACACGGGGTCTGCCACAGCCAAGCTGTTGACCCAGTCAATGAGTCCCGCCGCGACGTCTTCCTCAGTCGCCATACGTCTGAGCTGTGATGGTCAAATCCAAGGCATTTCATTCTTGACACATGGAATATTGCTGGAGAATGCGACCGAGTCTCGAGTGTTTCAGGATCCAGGGCTTGCCGAGTCTGTTGGGAGGCACGCGTCTCGCGCCGAGCTATGACGTCGCAACGTCCGCGACTTTTGATACAACAGGTTGCAGGGAAATTGCCGCCGAATTTCATGAACCAAGCACGATGAGATGGTTGACTGATTCTAAGATGCTGCCTACGGTGGTGTCGTAGGAGTGCCGGAGGCCAAGCGCTGACAATTGAAGACACTGTCACTGCCTGTGTTCCCAACAACCAGACCGAGTTCGTCACGTAGAAAGAATAATACTATTCCAAGGCATCTCTCATTGTCGTTACATAATGCAATACCACCACGCTGCTATCCTTCCCTCTGTTCATGATTCATGCCTGAAGAAAGACTGTGGGAATTCTAAAAGAATGTACAAGATATTGCCACCGGCTTCACCGAACGCCGTCGTAATGCATTAATCGGTATGGCCCTTTTCGATGAGGTCGCCATCAATGCTGGTCACATAGTCAGTGATACAGTCCCACGTCTGAGGCCGACAGCTGACGATGAATCAAGACAGATTTCGTGCCCACGCGATCTGACTTGACCTTGGTCTGAATCTTGATGGCTAGAAGATGATGCCGTACCTCACGATAGAGTCCTCCTCGATAAACGGTGGGTACTTGTCGCCCAAGGCTGCCACAGAATCCAAGGCCGTGGTTCCCGCCTTTGCAGCAAACCCTTTGAGGAGTTCTGATATGAATGAGCGGGGTTGTTCTGTGTGGCCAGAAACCACTTACTATATTCGTGCGTGACAACTCCACCAGCATCTCGAATGACATCCATCGCCTTGTTGATCACAGAAGACGGTGTGTCGTCGGGGTATGTTATAATCACGGCCTTTTGCGGCGCAATGGCCAGGACGGCCGCAAACAGAGCGAAGAGGAGGGCGATGAATGAGCAGCGCATTTTGAGTGTGGGGAGATCTTCTCTGGGGTAAACGTGATGTTGTCGATTCTGGATTGGATGCTGTCGGCTTCTGTGAAGATGCGGATAGGTTAGGGACTGTGTGAAGACGTCCTCTCTGGCAACCAAGTCTAACTTGTCGGCGGCGAACAATGCGGGCTTGGCGTTTTGAAAAGTGCCGCTCCCAGTGCAAGGCCTCCGCAGGCAGTGATCCTTCTGAGCAACCACCATCACCATCTCCCTTTCTCTGCACTGAGTTCGGTCGGTCCTCTTTGGCGTACAGGCTGTCTTTTCGGACTCTCACTGTCAGCACCTGACATGTACGGCATTTGAACTTCGCCTGGCCCGGCACCGGTGCCCTCTCCGTGGCCATTCGTCGCTCTCCAACATCACACTCCCGCATCCATCGCACGCCCGAGAACGTCATTCAGCGTTGGCTTAGTTCATGCAATATAGAGGTCACGATAGGGGCTGGCATAGCGTCGGGTCTACACCAACAAGACAGCATCGAAGGAGGCCAGAGTGTGTGTAGATAGCCAAAGATACCACAGACATTGCCTCTTCGTTGTCTGCTTCAGAGATTCTCTGTCTGGCACGCACAAGGCTGCTCGCTCTCGCGGCCTCTCCTCTGCCGGTCTTGACTGAGAGCCTCAGTGTCGGCTCGTTCGAGCCTGTGTCGACTCCATTTTGCTCTTTCCCAATTCTCCATTTGCAATCCTTTGAAAAGGATTGTTTATTTCTTTTCATTATGTCAGCCAGTCTGCCCTCAGACGAGGTTGCCGAAGACTACAAGGGCTCCCTGGAAGATCTCGTCACCAATGACCGGTACCAGATTTCGAACTTGACATTGATCGCGAAGGAGAACATTGAACATGCCGAAGCAATTTCGCGAGTGCTGCAAAATCACATCAACCGAGTATGTCTCTTTATTCCTTCCTTCCCCTTCTGAATGATCTGCCTGTTTTCTGGCATGAAAAAAAAAAGCTATTACACACGGTTGTTAGCTGTCCAAAGGCTGATTACTGACCGACCGACTCAGGCTCCTCCGGCGCGGAAACTGCCGGCCCTGTACGTACTGGATTCGATCGTCAAGAATGTGGGCTCGCCTTACACCGTCTACTTTGGCCGCAACCTGCATCAGACTTTTATGCTTGCCTATTCCCAGGTCGACGCCATGGTTCGCCGAAAAATGGAAGAAATGTTGAAGACCTGGAGAGAGCCGGTCCCTGGCTTGCTGTCGACAACTCCGGTGTTTCCTATCGCGAGCACGCAGAGCATCGTAGACAGTTTGAACAGGTTCCGGTCATCGACGGCGACTCCGGCGGCACGGTATCAAGGAGGCACGCTTCCGACAGCGGCTCGTCCAGCTTCCGTTCAACCATTTCGGCAGACTCCGACCCCTCCTCAGCCAGGGGCGCGATATGCCCCTGGTACGCAGAGCCAGTTTCAAGCCCAAATTCGAAGCCCTCCTCCCAGTGCGAGCACGCCGCAAGTTCCGAGCCAACCGGTACGAAGAAGCCCCCTTCCGGAGAGAGCGCGACTAACGGTGACTTTAGTTCACACAGACCCCCCCT
>Ga0255336_100303_pt1 | contig 93717 bp, 80 predicted proteins | sample MeOH1_35cm_T3_17_FD_189102 | JGI IMG/M metagenome (GOLD analysis project Ga0255336, IMG submission 189102) | Sandy soil microbial communities from University of British Columbia, Vancouver, Canada - MeOH1_35cm_T3_179 | ecosystem: Engineered > Artificial ecosystem > Sand microcosm > Unclassified ... | reverse complement strand
GCACCGGCACCCGTCACCGCTGCCACCACGCTGCGTGGATGAATCACCAGCTCATCCTCGCGTCCGTCCCACACACGCGGCGTCACGCGAATCGCCAGACGCGCCGACGCGGAGCGCGGCAGTTGCGCGCCGTCGAGCCACGGCGCTTCGCCTTCGACACGCGTGCTTTCGCCAGCCAGCAGATCCGACACGAAGCGTTTGCCTTGCCCGATATCGGCGAGCGTATAACCGTCGGGCGGATTGAGCACGCAGGTGCCGAAACGCAATTCGCCGCTCGTCGTGATGGCGGGCGGCACGGCCAGCATTGCGGCAATCTCTCGCGCCATCACGTTGACACCGGCAAGACCGCCGAGCAGCGGCACGACTGCGCTGCCGTCTTCGGCGACGGCCAGCACCGGCGGCTCGACGCCCTTGTTCGACAACGACGGCGCGACACAGCGAATCACGATGCCCGTCGCGCACAACGCGACGATCGGCGTGCCGCGCGCATACAGCTCCCGCAAATGCGCGCCGAGTTCGCGGTACGGCGCATCGGCCTCAACGCGTCCCTGCAACGCATGCACCTGGCTATCCGCATACAGCGCCTGAATGCGACGCGCCGTCGCCAACGCGCCCGCGCCAAGAATTACGATCGCGGGCGCGGTCATCCTTGCCATTTTTGCCCCGGCACGACAAGCAACGAAAAATACGGCGACGCCATCGGATCCACATCAGCGAGCGGCACGATGCGCTGATTGCCCATCGTCGCGCGTTCGACATAGAGCGCGCGCTCCGCGAGGCCGAGCTCGCCCAGCACGCGCCGCACCTTGTCGAAGTTGCGGCCGAGCTTCATCACGACGGCGGCGTCGGCATCGGCCAGGCGCCGGCGCAATTCGTCTTCGGGCAGGACGCCCGAGAGCACCGACAGACTCTGATTGCGATACACGAGCGGCGAACCGAGCACCGCGGCGCCGCCGAGCATCGCGCACACGCCGGGCACGACTTCGCTCTCGTAGCGCGCCGCAAGCCGGTCGTGCAGATACATGTACGAACCGTAGAAGAACGGATCGCCTTCGCAGATCACGGCGACGTCGCGGCCCGCGTCGAGGTGAGCGGCGACGACTTCCGCCGCAGTGTCGTAGAAATCGGCGATGATCGCTTCGTATGAAAGCGGCGGTTCGAGCGCTTCAGTGGTGACGGGATAGACGAGCGGCAGATGCTGCTGCGCGTCGTGCAAATGCGCCTCGATAATGCTGAACGCGTTGCCTTTCTTGCCCTTCGCGACGAAGTACGCGACGACCGCTGCCGACTTCAGCAAACGCAGCGCTTTCAGCGTGATGAGTTCCGGATCGCCGGGGCCGACGCCGAGTCCGAACAAACGTCCTTGCGCCGTCATTTATTCGACCTCCGTTGCGAGCGCGTTCACGGCGGCCGCCGCCATCGCGCTGCCGCCGCGCCGGCCATGTACCACCACGTAGGGCACGCCGCGGCTGTCTTCGGCAAGCATGGCTTTCGATTCGGCGGCGCCGACAAAGCCCACGGGAAAGCCGAGTATCAACGCCGGCTTGGGCGCACCGGCGTCCAGCATATCGAGGAGATGAAACAGTGCGGTCGGCGCATTGCCGATCACGACGACGCTGCCCGCCAGATGCGGCCGCCACAATTCGAGCGCGGCCGCGGAGCGCGTATTGCCGAGTTCGCGCGCGAGCGACGGCACGTCCCGATGCGCGAGCGTGCAGATGACTTCGTTGTTCGCCGGCAGCCGGGCACGCGTGATGCCCTGCGCGACCATGCCGGCATCGCATAGGATCGGCGCACCTTGCGCGAGCGCCGAGCGGCCGGCCGCGCCCGCGCCTTCGGAGAACCGCAGATCGTCGACCACATCGACCATGCCGCACGCGTGGATCACGCGCACCGCGAGTTTTTCGAGGTCGGCGGGAATGCGCGACAGGTCGGCTTCCGCGCGGATCGTCGCGAAAGATTGGCGATAGATCTCCTGACCGTCGCGAATGTAATCAAGCATTGGTGTTACTCCGGACCAGGCGGTCGAGCATGTCGGCAGCCTGGTCGATCGTCAGTTGGCGCGCGACGCATTCGCCGAAGCCGGGCCGGCGGTCGTGTCGATCGCGTCGATAAAGGTCGTAGAGGCCGGGCGCCGCGGCCAGCAGCGTGTACGGCACGCAATGGGCGGCGGCGCACGAACGCGCGCAGCCGCTCAGATGCACGTCGACGCCGGCCGGCAGGCGTCGGGCGAGGCGCAGCGCGTCGGTCTTGGTGTCGGCGAGGCTTTTCGCGCAGCCGCTCGATCCCGCGCACGCGATCAGACGGGTGATGGCTTGCGCGGAATCGCAGGCGAGATCGAGCGCGTTCAGGCTGGACAGCACAGGCGGGACGGCGTGCGTTGCGATATCGGGCAGCAGCACGCTTTGCCACGGTGTGACGCGCAGCGTGCCGTCGCCGTGCTGCTGCGAAAGCGCGGCGAGGGCGTGCAGGGTGTCGGCGTCGAGGCGGCCTGAAGCGGGTTGGCCGCCTACGTGCCAGGTTCCCGGTTGACGTTGAGCGTGAGCGCCGAGGCGCAGGCCGGCGTCGGCTGGCGTGCTGCGATGCCAGTTGGCTGGCGACACGTTTCGCGTCAGCGGGAAATCGACATACTGTTGAGCGTGATGCAATAGGGTGTCGGCGGAATGCAGGGTTAGCAGATGACGCATGCGTGTGGCGTCCGCTGCGGCGAGGTCGAGGAACGTGAGCAGCAGTGCGCGTACCAGAGCCGGAGCTTGCGAGGGGAGTATCGCGGCTAACGGGCCTGTGCCGTTTGCGTGGGACTCTGCCGTCGTGATGCACTCGCTTTGCGTTGGCGAGCCGGCAAACGCAGCCGCACTCGCACTCGCAGGCGGACAACCTGCCAGGCCGAATACGAAGCGCACGCCGTCCGCTTCTCGCGACGCCGCCAGCCAGAGATCGTGCGGATGATCTACTCTCGCGAGCCGTTCGCCACCGTCCAGCAGCAGTGCGAATTTCGGCGATAGCGCCGCGAAACGCGCTTCGCTTTGCAGCATCGCGAGTAGAGCGGCGCACAGCGGGCGGGTGTCGAGCAGGGCGGACGGATCGCGTCCGGCGGCAGGGCTGATCATCACGTTGCGCACGTCGTCGGCTGCGATCGACGTCGGCCCGAGACCGGCACCGACGAGCGCCGCGATCAACGCCGCTTCCTCGCCACGCTTCACCCCGCGCACCTGCACATTCGCACGATTGGTCAGCTCGATCACCCCGGCCGCATGCCGTGCGCTGGCCTCGGCGATTGCCCGCGCCTGCGCCGTGCTCAACTCACCGCCGGGCAGTTTGATGCGGCAAATCCCGCCGTCGCGCGCGGCGACGATGCGCAGCAGCCCCGGACACGCCGAAGGCCGCGGCGTTGGGGCCGCGTCGGACAAAACGGTGGAGGGCGTTGCTTGATTCAAGACGGACACCGGTTTAGCGTCGCGCGACGGCCCGAGCATGCCGTGAGGCGGGCATGGCTGCGGCATCGGTACACCCCGCCCGATGTAGGCTGGCACGAACAGTCTCGCCGGCAGGTCTCCTGGCTGGCAGGTCATGGTCCGCTGCGGCCTTCCCGGTCGAACCAGTGGCGTGAAGCGCAGGCGGACTCGCTGCATACAGTTGCGGGGGCAGCCACAGTGGCACTGTGTTCCCTCTTCGGCCCCGAAGGGCACCGGCGGCTGTATTATGCCTTTTTTCGAACAGCACAACGAGGCTGGGCGCTTTGATCGGCGCGGCACAGCGCATTATTTGAAGACACAGAATGAGGATGGATGCATGCCGGCCTGGCTGACGGTGGTGGGCATTGGCGACGACGGCTTCGCCGGCTTGGGGCGGCGCGCGCGGCGTGCTTTGCTGGAAGCATCGGTGGTGTACGGTGGCGAACGCCATCTGGCGATGTTGCCCGCGCGGCTCGCCGCGCGCCGTGCCGCGTGGCCGCGTCCGTTCGATCTTGCGCCTTTGCTGGCCGAGCGCAACGGCGCGGTGTGCGTGCTGGCGAGCGGCGACCCGATGCTGTTCGGCGTGGGCGCGACGCTCGCGCGGCAATTGCCGGCGGGAGAGTTGCGGGTGCTGCCCGCGCCGTCGTCGTTGTCGCTGGCGGCCGCGCGCCTCGGCTGGCCGTTGCAGGACGTCGCGACGGTGTCGCTGGTGGGCCGCCCGTTGCCCACGCTGAACGCGCATCTGCACGACGGCGCGCGCGTGTTCGTGTTGAGCGCGGACGGGCACACGCCCGCGGCGCTCGCGGAATTGCTGAACGCACGCGGATTCGGAGCGACCCGCATGAGCGTGCTGGAACATCTGGGCGGCGAGTTGGAGCGGCGCATCGACGGCCGCGCGGATCAGTGGTCGGCGGGTGAGGTGGCCGCGCTGAATCTGGTCGCCCTCGATTGCCGCGCCACCGAAGGCGCGCCACGTTTGCCGCTGACCTGCGGTTTGCCCGACGACGCCTTTCGCCACGACGGCCAGCTGACCAAACGCGATGTGCGCGCGATCACGCTTGCGCGCCTCGCGCCGGCGCCCGGCGAACTGCTGTGGGACGTGGGCGCGGGCAGCGGCTCGATCGGCATCGAGTGGATGCGCGCGCATCCGACTTGCCGCGCGATCGCTATTGAAGGACACGCCGAGCGTCAGCGTTTCATCGAACACAATCGCGATGCGTTGGGTGTGCCGGGTCTGCAACTGGTCGCGGGCCGCGCGCCGGCTGCGCTGCAGGGGTTGCCGGTGCCGGATGCGGTGTTCATCGGCGGCGGCGCGACGGTGCCGGGCGTGCTGGAGGTGTGCTGGGCAAGTCTGCGCGAGGGCGGGCGACTGGTTGCCAACGCGGTCACGCTGCAAGGCGAAGCGGCGCTGGCCGCATGGCGCGAGCGGCACGGCGGTACGTTGACGCGGATCGCGCTCGCCGATGCACAACCGCTCGGCGGTTTCGACACGTGGCGGCAGGCGTTGCCGATCACGCTGCTGGATGTGACGAAGCCGGCCGAAGACTCGGCCGCGCATGTTGCTGGAGCCCTTGACGGCACGAACGGCACGAACGGCACGAGTGTCACGGCTGCCGCGCGTGTCACGAACCCCGCCGTTGCCGACTCACCGCACGAACCCTGATGCGCGAAGAAACGCCCGAACAACCCGCGCCGCTGCGTAGCGGCTACACGACCGGCAGTTGCGCCACCGCGACGTCGTTGGCGGCGGCGCGTCTGTTGCTCACGGGGGTGGCCAGCGAAGTCGCGGAGATCGTGTTGCCCAAGGGCCAGCATGTGCCGATGCGCCTGGTCTTCTGCCGCCTGGTCGACAACGACAACGGCAGCAATAGCAGCGCCGAAGCCGGCACCATCAAGGACGCCGGCGACGATCCCGACGTCACGCACGGCGCGGTGGTATTCGCCCGCGTGCGCCTCGTCGCCGTGCCGGGTGTGACGTTTCGCGCGGGGCCGGGCGTCGGCACGGTGACACGCGCGGGACTCACGCTGCCGGTTGGCGAACCGGCGATCAACCCGGTACCGCGCCGAATGATGACCGAACACCTCGCCGAACTCGCGGCCGAGCATGCGTATGGCGGCGGATTCGAAGTGACGATCGGCGTGGAAGGCGGCGAAGCGCTCGCGCTGAAAACCATGAACCCGCGCCTCGGCATTCTCGGCGGCCTGTCGATTCTCGGCACCACCGGCATCGTGCGGCCGTTCTCGTGCTCGGCGTATATCGCGTCGATCCATCAGGGTATCGACGTCGCGCGCGCGAACGGCTACACGCATCTGGCCGCCTGCACCGGCAACGCCAGTGAAGACGCAATGCGTGCGCATTACGGCCTGCCGGATATCGCGCTGATCGAAATGGGCGACTTCGTCGGTGCGGTGCTCAAGCATATGAAGCGCGCGCCGGTCGAGCGTCTGAGCATATGCGGCGGCTTCGGCAAACTCAGCAAGCTGGCGGCGGGGCATCTCGACCTGCACAGCCGCAATTCGAGCATCGATCTCGAACAGCTCGCGCAATGGGCGGCCGGATACGGCGCCGACACCGCGCTTCAGGCGGCGATCCGCGCGGCCAATACGAGTCAGCAGGCGGTTGCGTTGGCGCGTGCGCAACAGGTGCCCCTCGGCGATATCGTCTGCCGGCATGCGCTGGCGGTGGCGCGCGCTATCGTGCCGCCACAGGTGAACGTGGAAATGTTCGCGATCGACCGCCAAGGCTTGCTGATCGGAGCCGCGCAATGAAAATGAAGCGGATTCTGCTGCTCGGCGGCACCGGCGACGCATTGCGGATTGCGCGGCAGCTCGGCGCTGAGCACGTGTACAGTCTCGCCGGCCTCGGCAAGGTGCCGGACGATCTGGCGTGCTCGGTGCGCGTGGGGGGCTTTGGCGGCAGCGAGGGCATGGCGCGCTACATCGAAGGAGAAGACATTGGACTCGTGCTCGATGCGACGCATCCGTATGCCGCGCAAATCAGCGCGAATGCGGCGCAAGCGAGCCGCGCGGCGCGTGTGCCGTATTGGGCGCTGCGCCGCCCGGCCTGGCAGCCGCAAGACGGCGACGATTGGCGCATGGTCGGCGACTGGACCGAGCTCACGGATGCGCTTGCGCCGTTCAGAAAGCCGCTTTTCACGCTCGGCCGCGAACCGCTCGCGCATCTCGACGAGATTCCGCCGCATCAGTTCTGGACCGTGCGTTGTCTCGATGCACACGAAGACACGCCGCGTGCACGGATTCTCGCGGCGCGCGGGCCGTTCACGCTCGAAGGCGAGCGCGCGCTGTTCGCCTTGCAAGCCTTCGACGTGGTGGTCAGTAAAAACAGCGGCGGCAACGCGACCGAAGCAAAACTCGAAGTCGCGCGTGAACGCGGTTTGCCGGTCGTGATGCTGCGCCGTCCTGAGCTGCTGGCGGCAGATCGGGAATTCGAACGTGTCGCCGACCTGCTCGAAGCGCTGCAAGCGGCAGATTGAGCGTGCGCCCGAATCGCGTGCGCGTGCTACGCCGTCCCAACGAATCATGGAGTATTAAATGACGGTGTTTTTTATCGGCGCCGGTCCTGGCGATCCGGAACTGATCACGGTGAAAGGGCAGCGCCTCGTGCGCAGTTGCCCGGTGATCCTGTACGCGGGTTCCCTCGTGCCGGCCGCGGTGCTCGAAGGTCATGCGGCCGCGCAAGTGGTGAATACCGCCGAGCTCGATCTCGATCAGATCATCGCGTTGCTCGAGGCCGCGCACGTCAAAGGGCAGGACGTGGCGCGCGTGCATTCCGGCGATCCGTCCTTGTATGGCGCGATCGGCGAACAGATCCGCAGACTGCGCGAGCTGAAGATTCCCTACGAGATCGTGCCGGGCGTTACCGCCACTGCGGCCTGCGCGGCGGCGCTGGGTTGCGAACTCACGCTGCCCGATATCTCGCAGACGCTGATTCTCACGCGCTTCGCGAGCAAGACCAGCATGCCCGAAGGCGAACAGCTCGCCGACCTCGCGCGTCATCGCGCGACGATGGCGATTCACCTCGGCGTGCGGCATCTTGCGCGCATTGTCGATGAATTGCGGCCGCATTACGGCGGCGTCTGTCCGATCGCGGTGATCTATCGCGCGAGCTGGCCGGACGAGGAGAAGATTACCGGCACGCTCGACGATATCGTCAGCAAGGTGCAGTCCAGTTCCATCGAGCGGACCGCGCTGATTCTGGTCGGGCAGGTGCTCGCCGCCGAAGGTTTCGCGGATTCGACGCTGTACGCGAAAGACTGAACCTGCACGCGGCGCAAAGCCCATGCGCGTGGCGCCACGCCGACGCCACGCCAACGCCACGCCACGCGCAAATGGATTTTCAACGCCGGCTCAATGGCCCATCACATCACGCAGTCACTTCAGCCGGCTGCCTCGCCGCCAGCTTCGCGCGCAATGCTCTCGCGGCCCGCACCATGTTCGCGAGCGCTGCCTCCGTTTCCGGCCAGCCGCGCGTCTTCAACCCGCAATCCGGATTGACCCACAGGCGCTCGGCCGGAATCACTTCGCACGCGCGTTCCAGCAGACGTTGCATCGCGTCCGCGTCCGGCACGCGCGGCGAGTGGATATCGTAGACACCCGGGCCGATTTCGTTCGGATACGCGAAGGCGCCGAAGCCGTCGAGCAGTTCCATCGCCGAGCGCGAGGTCTCGATGGTGATCACGTCGGCATCCATCGCAGCGATCGACGGCAGAATGTCGTTGAACTCCGAATAACACATGTGCGTATGAATCTGCGTTTGATCGGCGACGCCCGCTGCCGAAATGCGGAACGCGCGCGTGGCCCATTCCAGATACGCGGGCCAGTCCGCGCGACGCAGCGGCAAGCCTTCGCGGAAAGCCGGTTCGTCGATCTGGATGATGCGAATGCCGGCCTTTTCCAGATCCACGACCTCGTCGCGGATCGCGAGCGCGAGTTGCAGCGCGGTGGTGGCGCGCGGCTGGTCGTCGCGCACGAACGACCATTGCAGCATCGTCACCGGCCCGGTCAGCATGCCTTTCATCAGACGCTGCGTGAGCGATTGCGCGTAACGCGTGGTCTCGACCGTCATCGGTTCGGGACGGTAGACATCGCCGTAGATGATCGGCGGTTTTACGCAACGCGAGCCGTAGCTCTGCACCCAGCCGTTTTCCGTGAACGCATAGCCCCACAACTGTTCGCCGAAATATTCGACCATGTCGTTGCGTTCGGCTTCGCCATGCACCAGCACGTCGAGCCCCAGCTCTTCCTGTTTGCGCACGGCGATTTCGATCTCGGCGCGCATGCGCTGCAGATAGTCGAGCGCGCGCAGTTCGCCACGTTTGTAGGCGGCGCGCGCCTGGCGGATCGCCGCCGTTTGCGGGAACGAACCGATCGTGGTGGTCGGCAGGAGCGGCAGGCCGAGCGCTTCGCGCTGCAGACGGTTGCGTTCGGCAAACGGGCTTTGCCGTTCCGCCATCGCGCTGCTTACCGCGGCCACGCGTTTTTGCACGAGCGCGTTGACCACCGCGCTGGAGTGGCGGCGTACTTCGAGCGCGCGGTCGGCGGCAGCGAGCGCCGGTTCGGCCGCGACGGGATCGCGCAAGGCGAGGGCGAGCGTGGCGACTTCAGCGAGTTTTTCGGTGGCGAACGCGAGCCAGGATTTCAGATCGGCGTCGAGTTTTTTCTCCGCGTCGAGCGAGACCGGCACATGCAGCAGCGAGCACGACGGCGCGATCCACAAGCGCTCGCCGAATTCGGCCTGCAAGCTCTGCAACGATTCGACGATCCCGCCGAGATCCGCGCGCCAGATATTGCGGCCGTCGATCACGCCGGCCGACAGCACCGCGTGCGCAGGCAACGCCGCGCGCCATGCGTCGAGCTGTTGCGGGGCGCGCACGAGGTCGAGATGCACACCGGCAACGGGCAGCGCGGCCACACGCGGCGCGTGTTCCGCTGCGCTTTCGAAGTACGTGGCGAGCAGCACCTTCACGCCCGACATGCCGAGCACGTCATACGCGGCGGAAAAAGCTTCGAGCCATTGCGCAGGCAGATCGACGCACAAAGCCGGCTCGTCGAGCTGCACCCATTCGATGCCGCGCTGCTTGAGCTTGTCCAGCAGACGGCTGTAGCGGATCACGAGATTCGGCAGCAACGACAAACGGTCGAAGCCGGCGACATGGCTCTTGGACAGCCACAGGTAAGTGATCGGCCCGATCAGCACCGGCTTGACCGGCAGATTCAGCGCGAGCGCTTCGTCGATCTCCTCGAACAGCCACTCGACGCCGCCGTCGAAACTCGTCTGCGGTCCCAGTTCGGGGACGAGGTAGTGGTAGTTGGTGTCGAACCATTTGGTCATTTCCATTGCCGGCTGCGCCGCGTTGCCACGCGCGAGTTCGTAGTACCGGGCGAGCGTCAGCGTCTTCGGTTCGAAGCCGAAACGCTGCGGCAATGCGCCGAGCAGCGCGCTCAGATTGAGCATCTGGTCGTAGTAGGCGAAATCGCCGACGGTGACGAAATCCAGCCCGGCGTCCTGCTGCAATTGCCAATGGCGGGCGCGCAATTCGCGCGCGACGCCACGCAGATGCTGCTCATCGGATTCGCCGCGCCAGAACGATTCCTGCGCGAATTTCAGTTCGCGCTGCGCGCCGATGCGTGGAAAGCCGGGAATGTGCGTGCGGGCCATGTGAAGTCCTGTTGTGCGTTGTATGAATTGGCGCCCAGTGTGGAAGTCGCGCTATGATTCATCAAGCGACATGTTTTCACCAATGTATGAGCCAGATTCATATTCACACTTGTGCGTTCAACGCGAGGCCATTCCATGCTTGAGCTTCGCCACTTGCGTTCGCTGATCGCCATTGCCGATTCGGGCAAGCTGGTGGCCGCCGCCGAGCGCGCGTGCATCTGAGCCAGTCCGCGCTGTCGCACCAGATTCGCGACATCGAGGCGCACTACGAGGTGTCGCTCTTCGAGCGCACCAGACAGGGTCTGCGCTTCACGGCCGCCGGCGAGCGGCTGCTGGCGCTCGGCCGCGAGACGATCGCGGCGGTGAGCGCGGCGGAGCGCGATCTCGTGCGGCTGAAGGGCGACACGCGCGGTGAGTTGCGCATCGTGCTGGAATGCCACACCTGCTTCGACTGGCTGATGCCGGTCATGGACGAGTTCCGCCGCCGCTGGCCGGAAGTCGAAGTGGATCTCGTCGCCGGTTTCCACGCGGACCCGCTGCGTTTGCTGAGCGACGGCAAGGCCGACGTGGTGATCGGCTCGAAACCGGCCAAGCGGCGCAACCTGCATATCGCGCCGCTGTTCCGCTTCGAGATTCTGGTGGTGATGGCCAACGAGCACCGGCTGCGCAACAAGCGCCGCGTGGCGGCGGACGATCTGCGCGACGAGACGCTGATCACCTATCCGGTGCCCGAGGCGCGCATCGATCTGATCCGCGAGGTGCTGGAGCCGGCCGGCATCAAACTCGAACGGCGCACGGCGGAACTGACCATCGCCGTCATGCAACTGGTGGCGAGTCGCCGCGGAATCGCGGCGCTGCCGAACTGGGGCGTGAAGAACTACGTCGATCACGATTACGTGCTGGCCAAACGGGTCGGCACGCAGGGGCTATGGAGCGAGTTGTACGCAGTGGCCGCGAAAGGTTTCGCGAGCCGGCCTTATTTCGACGATTTCGTCACGATCGTGCGCGATACCTGTGCGGCGCAACTGGACGGCATAGAGTTGCTGACGGCGCAAGGCGAGGCGGGCTGACGACTGCCTGCCCGCTTCGGCGCCGGGTCACGCATCCGATCCGGACGGGAATGCGCTGGAGCCGTGAGCCGCCGTGCCCGCCGTCCCTGTCAGTCCTCGATCGGCGACAACGTTTCGAGCGGCATTTTCTGCCCGGTCCCGATGCTGATCGCGGGCACGAGCGCCATCAGCACGACCGCGAAGATGCCGATGACGAAGATCGAGAGAAAGGTCAGATGCAGCGACTGATGCAGCACCATGCGGATCACTTCGCTGTCGCCGAGACTGGCGGCCTGATTCTGCAGCAACGCCCTCAACTGATCCGACGTGACCACGGCGACGCCCTTCGAGTGGCTGAGTCCGAAATTGAGCACCGCGCCGAACAGCGTCGCGCCCAGGGTGCTGCCGAGATTGCGCGAGAAAAGATTCGACGCGGTGGCGCTGCCGCGTTCGTCCATTCTGACGATTTCCTGAATCAGCACCAGCGAACTGATGCTCGAAGTGCCCATGCCGAAGCCCATGATGAGCGAACCAACCGCGGCGACGAGCGGCGAGCCGCCGGGCGACAGAAACAGCAACAGCACCGCGCCGACCGGAATGAACGCGCTGCCGCCGATCAGAATGCGCCGCAAGCCGAAGCGGTGGAACGACTTCGCCGCGAACGTGGCGCCGGCCGGCCAGCCCACCATCATCATGGTCAGCGCCAGGCCGGCGATCACCGGCGAGCGATGCAGCACGCCCTGCACGTACATCGGCAGAAACGTGGTGGCGCCCATCAGGATCATGCCGGCCAGCAAGGTCGCGCCATTGCAGGCGGCAATCGGCCGGCGGCTCCAGAGCGCGAAGGAGATCATCGGCTCGGCCGCGCGGCGCTCCTGCCAGACGAATGCCACCATGCACAACACGAACGCGCCGCCCGCGAGCAACGCTCGCGCGACCTCGTCGTCGCCCGCATAGGTCAGCGCCATCATGAGCGCGGCGATCGCGGCCATGAAGAGCGTCGCGCCGCCGAAATCGATCGACGGGCGCGCATGCCGTTCCGATTCGCGCAGGAACGCGATGAAGCCCGCCGCGGAGGCGAGCCCGATCGGCACGTTCATCCAGAAGATCCATGCCCACGACATGTTGTGAATGATGAAGCCGCCGACCATCGGACCTACCACCGCCGAAATGGCCCATACGCTCGCGAGGTAGCCTTGCACCTTGCCGCGTTCGTGGGCCGGATAGAGATCGGCGACGATGGTCAGCGTGACCGGCTGGATCGCACCCGCGCCGACGCCCTGGATCAGCCGGAAGGCGATCATTGCCGGCATCGACCAGGCGAAGCCCGCCAGCACCGAGCCGATCAGAAAGATCGCAATGCCGGCCAGCATGACCGGCTTGCGGCCATACAGATCGGCGAGTTTGCCAAAAACCACGGTCATCGCGGTCTGCGTGAGCAGGAACGACGAAAAGACCCAGCTATACAGATGCAGGTCGCCGAGTTGCGCGACGATCTGGGGCATGGCGGTGGAAACGATGGTGGCTTCGATGGCGACCATCGCCATGGACGCCATGACGGCGGCAATGACTAGAGGACGCGACGATTGCGGGTTGCGGGACATGAGCGAGGAGTTGGTAATAGGATGTAAGGCACGTCGGGTAGCGCGGCCGTGGGCGGGCACGCCGCGACGCATCAGCACGGCCGTACGAGGGCGGCCGGTGTCGAGTATGCACCCTGCCGGGAATGCGCGCTGAAGCCCGGCGGTCCGCGAAAGCCTCGCCGCCTTGGCACAGCGCTTGCGCGTTTGAAGCTTTCTTTCGACAAATGGAGGGTCATCATGAGGATCGAATTCACCGGGCGCCGCGAAGTGGTCGCTGCGGCACGCGTCGCCTTCGAAGCCAGTGTCGACGGGGCAGACGTCTGGTGCAGCGTGTCGCTGGACGCGCTGAACGACCATTTCGGCAACGACGGTCCGTCGGCCCACAACCTCGTCAATACCTTCGAGGCGAATCGCACGCGGATTGAAAACGCTACGCGGCGAGTTCTCGAAAAGAATGGCGGGCAGTCCGTGGAACTCGAGACCGGCGATTTCAACTGAGTCTTGCAGGTCGGGTTCCTGATCTGATGACGGCGAGTCCGGCGCCACCGCCGGACTCGCAAGCCGGATACACGGGCGGCAAAATCGCTCGCCCGCCATTCACACGATGGCCCGGCGAGCTTCAGATGCCTGTTGTTCACATGCAACCCTTTTATCCGGCGCACTCCCGCCTTGCGCGCGTTTTTACCTTTCCAACACCTCGTCCAGGCGCACCGCATCGCGATTGCTGCGTTTAGATGACGGATTCTTCCGGATTTCGCAAAGGACTGCTCCAAAGTCGGAACGTCAGGTTTTGCTGCTGGCGTTTCTATACTCGCGTCGCTGTTCAACATGACATTCCAGCTACGCAGGAGCATTGACGTGAAAAAGATTTCCGCCGCAGTCGCGGCATTCGTAGCCCTCGCTGCCACCTCGGCGCATGCGCAAAGTTCGGTCACGCTGTATGGCCTCATCGACGCCGGCCTGATGTACACCAACAACGTGAAGAAGGGCGGCTCGGAAGGCGCGCTGGTTCAGGCCACGAGCGGCAATATCAACGGCAGCCGCTTCGGCTTGCGCGGCGCCGAAGATCTCGGCGGCGGCCTGCAGGCGATCTTCGTGCTCGAGAACGGCTACAACGTGCAGAACGGCAAGCTCGGCCAGAACGGCCGTCTGTTCGGCCGTCAGGCGTTTGTCGGCTTGAGCAACAAGGAATACGGCGCAGTCACGCTCGGCCGGCAATACGACTCGCTGGTCGACTTCGTCGCGCCGCTGTCGGGCACGGCGGGCACGTTCGGCGATACCGGTTTCGCGCACCCGTTCGATAACGACAATCTGAACCACTCGGTGCGGATGAGCAATTCGGTTAAGTTCATGAGCTCCAACTATGCCGGCCTGAAGTTCGGCGGCTTGTACGCGTTCTCGAACAACACGGATTTCTCGATCAATCGTGCGTATAGCGCGGGCGTGAGCTATGCGAACGGTCCGTTCAAGGCGGCCGCGGGCTACCTGCAGATCAACGGTTCGAATTCGACCACCAACACGGGCGGCGCGGTCGATCTCGGCGAATCCACGGCGAACGGCACGGGCGGCTTCCAGCTTGGCGCCGATGTGCAGCGTACGGCCGGCGCCGGCTTGAGCTACGCCTTCGGCCCGGTGACGGCCGGCTTCGTCTACACGCACAGCCAGTTCCAGAACACCACTTCGTTCGGTGCCACGCACGGCTCGATGCGCTTCGATAACTACGAACTGAACGGCAAGTACGCCCTCACGCCGGCGGTGACGCTCGGTGCGGCTTACACGTACACGGACGCGCATGTGGGCGGCACGTCGACCTACGGTTCCGATCCGAAATGGAATCAGGTGAACCTGCAGGCCGTCTATGCGCTGTCGCTGCGCACCGACGTTTATGCCGAAGCGATGTACCAGCACGTGACCGGCAAGGGCTATACCGCGTTCATCAACACGGCTGGCGGCGCGTCTTCGACGGGCAATCAGGTGGTGGGCACCGTGGGCATCCGCACGCGCTTCTGAGCGTGACGATAATCCGGCTGCGCACTGCGTGATATCGGGTGATATCGCGCCGGGCGCGGCCGGCGACTTCTCCAGATTCAACAACAATCCCTTCGATGGGCAGCCGTTATTCTATGAGGATTCGGCTCCTATATTGAGTTCAGCGGTTGCGCGGAAAGTGATTCGAAGCGCCGCTTATCATCAATTATCGGAGGTAGTTTTATCATGAAGTCCCTGATCAAGACCGTTGTTGTCGTTGCTTCGCTGGCTGCTTCGGCCACGGTTTTTGCCCAATCGAATTCCGGCATCACACGCGCACAGGTGCGCGCCGAACTGGTTCAACTCGAACAGGTCGGCTATCACGTCGGCGACGGCGACCAAGCCCATTACCCTGATGCGATTCAGGCCGCGGAAGCCCGCGTCGCCGCACGCAACGGCGGCACCAGCGGTTACGGCGGCAGCGTGGCGGGTTCGTCGGAAAACGGCCGTCCGGCTGTGTCCCCGAGCGACTGGAACGCGATGTACAGCCGTTAATCCGGTGGGTTCAATGCAGTAAGGTGCAACGAGGCGCAATGCGACTGGCTGTGTTGCGCTGATGCATTGTCGAGTGGTGGGATGCGCGCGAGTCAGCCTGTGAGTCCGTGCATCAGCGCAACGCAGCGCGCGTCGCGCGCGGTTGGAAAGGACTCTTCCAGTGTGGCGTATATATCCGCTTCGTCGGCACCGGTAAAGTAATCATGCACGCACGGTTCCCGGTGTGCGAGCGAGAGAGTTTGCCCCGGCTGGAGACAGCTGGGGCTTTTTTATTTGGGGTGGCGGATGACGAAGGCGTGATGATGACGGCGCCGCACTGCCATTCACGCATGCATGGTCGCCGGGTCCGCGGCTGCGGTATAGTCGCGCGAATAGACCGCATGCATGCCCCGGACTATCGTGCGTGGGCACTGCAGGCTCATTCTTCGAATCTGGAGAACACCGTGCAGGAAATCATCGAAGGTTTTATCCGCTTTCAACGTGAAGTCTTTCCGCAGCAGAGCGGCTTGTTCAAGCGCCTGTCAACGGCGCAAAGTCCCAGCACGCTTTTCGTGACGTGTTCGGACAGCCGCGTCGTGCCGGAGTTGCTGACGCAGACCGAACCCGGTTCGCTGTTCGTGATCCGCAATGCCGGCAACATCGTGCCGTCTTATGGCCCGGAGCCGGGCGGCGTATCGGCAACCGTCGAATATGCGGTGGCCGTGTTGCACGTGCGCGATATCGTGATTTGCGGCCATTCGAATTGCGGCGCGATGACGGCGATCTCCACCTGCATGAACCTGGACCATCTGCCGGCGGTGGCGGGTTGGCTGCGTCACGCGGACGCGGCCAAGGCCATCAACGCATCGCGCACCTATCATTCGGACGCGGAGTGTCTCGAGGCGCTGGTCAAGGACAACGTGATCGCGCAACTCGCGAACATTCGCACGCACCCTTCGGTGGCAGTCGGGCTCGCGAACAAGACGCTGCAACTGCACGGCTGGATCTTCGACATTGAGAGCGGCGTGATGCTCGCGCTCGACGGGCGCACGGGCAAGTTTTTGCCGCTGGTGGACAACCCCGACATCTACGCCGTCTAGCTTGAAGTTTGAACATGCGAGGCGCGCAATGACGCTGCTCGTGCGCGGCCACGCTCTCACCGGTTGGGCCGCTCCGCATGGCAGCGCGGGGGCATCGGGTTGAACACCAACCGGCTGCCGGTGTCAAAACCGCTCGGCGGGCAATATGTGAAGGGCCGCCTTGTAATGCTTTGTCTCTCTCTTCTTTAAGGGAATGCCATGTCAACTGATTCCGCGCGTATCGATAGTTACCTGTTCGAACCCGTCAAGCTGGGACCGCTGCAATTGCCCAATCGCATCGTGATGGCGCCGCTCACGCGCAGCCGCGCGAAAGAGGGCGATGTGCCGGGGGAACTGGCCATCGAGTATTACGCGCAGCGTGCGTCTGCGGGTCTCATCATTGCCGAGGCGACGCAGATTTCGCCGCAAGGCAAAGGCTACGTGTTCACACCCGGCATTTACAACGACGCGCAGGTGCAGGCGTGGAAGCGCATTACCGACGCCGTGCACGAGAAGGGCGGACGTATCTTTTTGCAACTGTGGCATGTGGGCCGCATTTCCCACCCATCGCTGCAGCCGGGTAACGCGTTGCCGGTCGCGCCCTCGGCGATCAAGCCCGAAGGCCAGGCTTACACCGACGAGGGTTTTGTGCCGCTCGTCACACCTCGCGCGCTCGAAACTTCGGAAATGGCGGGTATTGTCGAGCAATACCGCGTCGCTGCGCAAAACGCGAAAGCAGCGGGTTTCGACGGCGTGGAGATCCACGCGGCCAATGGCTACCTGCTCGACCAGTTCCTGCGCGACAAGACCAATCGGCGCACCGATCAATATGGCGGCTCGATCGAGAATCGCGCGCGCCTCCTGCTCGAAGTGGCCGATGCCGTGACCAGCGTATGGGGCAGCGACCGGGTGGGCGTGCGGATTTCGCCGCTCAGCAGTTTCGGCGATATTGCCGATAGCAATCCCGAGCCGCTTTTCATGTATGTCGTGCAGCAGCTCAGCGCGCGCAAGCTGGTGTATCTGCATGTGATCGAGGGCGACACGGGCGGCCCGCGCGACGTGCCGGGCGGCTTCGATCTGCAGGTTTTGCGCGAGGCGTTCGACGGCCTGTTCATGGCCAACAACGGCTACGACATGGAACTCGCGCAACGAACGCTCAAGGCGAAGCGGGCTGATCTGATCGCCTTCGGCCGGCCCTTCATTTCCAATCCCGATCTGGTGGCGCGGCTCAGGAGCGGCGCACCGCTGAACGAGCCGGATAAAGACACGATGTACGGCGGCGGCGCCGAAGGGTATATCGATTACCCGACGATGGAGCAGGAGGCGCAACGCTAAGCGCCGGTGTGCTGTTCGTCAGCCGCTGAAGCAGCGAAACGCGAGGCTGATGCGCGGCCCGCTTACGTGCCCGAGTTTGGGAATGCCGTGCTCGTGAGTGAATTGCGACGCGTAGCTCATGACAAGGCAACTGCCCGGTTCCAGTTCGATATGCACGATCCGCCCGGAGCCGGCTTTCGGGCGGATCGACATGCGGCGGCTCGCGCCGAGTGAGACGATCGCAATCGGTTGAGCGGGCACGAGCTTGTCCGTCTTGTCGCTGTGAAGCGCAACGCTGTCACTGCCGTTGCGATAGAGATTGAGGCCGACGCGATTGAACGGCGCGCCCACCAGCGCGCGAACGGCCTCGAACGCTTCGCCCAATGGCGCGGGCAGGTCGCCGGCTTCGCGCGCGAACGTGGCGATAAGCCGTGGTACGGCAACCTCGCGGTCGTACATCATGCGCTGCCGGCTGAGCCAGCCGATATTCTTCAGCGACACCTCGAACCACTGCCGGGCCGTGGCAGCCGGAATCGACTCGGGCAAATAGCGGATTCCTCCTTCTCCGTCATGGAGAAGGGATACGGGCTCGGGCGCGAATAGGGCTTGCTGGGACACCATGTTTCCGACATTGGCTGGCAGCCGTCCGGTTGGCGAAAAGGGCGGCTCGGACAGGTCATTATACTGTGTTTTTGTACAGTGTTTCGGCTCGACGAGTCAGCTTCAGTTGACGGTCGTAATCAGCTTTGATTCTCGATAGCGTTGGCGCACGGGAAGTCGTCAGCTGTCTATCCTTCACGCTCCAGCAGGCATAATTCGTTTTCCATCGAAGCGGGCCGCGCAGCCGGCACGCCAAACCAGCGATGCGTCGTTGCGCGCTTCCAGGAAACTTCATGCCGCCCATCACCGCTGTCCGCACAACCGCCGTGCCAATGCGCAGCATTGTGCTGATCCTTGTGTCGATGTTCTGTTTCGCGCTGGTCGATGCGCTCGCCAAATCCGTGGCGCTCGCTTATCCGGCCAACGAAGTGACGTTCTTTCGCATGCTGTTCGGCCTCGTGCCGGCGGCGGCGATGTGCCTGCACGGCAAGCCGATCGTCGAGCGGATCAGACACCTGGACGTGCGTGGGCAGACCCTTCGCGCGCTGACGCTGCTCGGCGCCTCGGGGCTGTTCTTCGCCGGGCTGCCCTATATGCCGCTCGGCGAGGCGGTGGCGATCGTGTACTCGGAGACCTTGCTGGTGATCGTTCTCGCGCCGCTGTTGCTGAAGGAGTCCCTCAAGCCGCGCGATGCTCTCGCCGCGGCGGCCGGTTTTGTCGGCGTACTGTTCGTGGTGCGCCCGGACGGCTCGCATTCGAACTGGCTCGGTCCGGTGCTGCTGATCGCGAGCGCCTTTTTCGGCGCGCTATCGATCATTCAGATCAAGCGCATTCGTGCGACCGACGATTCGCGCACCACTGTGCTGTATTTCACGGCGATCGGCACGATCGTCACCAGCGCTTCGCTGTTCTTCGCGTGGCGCACGCCTTCGCTGCAGGCGCTGGCGGTGATGGCCCTGCTGGGCGGTTTCGGCACGGCCGGGCAATTGCTGATGACTATGGCGTTCCGTCAGGCCGACGCCGGCGCGCTCGCGCCATACAACTACACGAGCATCGTGTGGGCGGCACTGTTCGGCTATGTGGCGTGGGGCGAGACGATCGGCGGCATGTCGCTGCTCGGCATTGCGTTGATTGTCGGCAGTTCGATCGCCGTTGCGATGCGCGGGAAGCAGGAAGAGGGGCCGCTTGTGTAGGCGAGGCTGGTTGTTTCGGCTGCCATGCCGGCAAGCGCTCCAGGCATGGCAGTCTCCTGGAGGCAAAACAGAAATTGCCCCGTTGTGTACCATGCAGATTGGCCTGCGCCTGCTCGCTGGCCCAGTGGCCTGATCTGGAGCCGGATTCAGCGGGCTGAATCAAGTGGGCTGACTCAGTGGGCTGACTCAGCGACCTGACTCAGCGACCTGACTCAGTGGGCAGAATCAGTGGGCAGAATCAGTGGGCAGAATCAGCGGCTTCCCCCAGCAGCCTGACTCAGTGACCTGACCGAGCGGCGTGCGCAAGCCGCTGTCGAGCGAGGCACACCCGTTAGCCATCCCGTTATGCCGGACGAGCCGCCATGCACATAGAACCGTTTCAGATCGCAATTGCCGATCATGACATCGACGATCTTCGCCGGCGTATTCGCGCGACCCGCTGGGCACCGGCGACGCCGTCGCCAGCCTGGCAGCAGGGCGTCGATGCCGCGTGGCTGCGCGAACTGGCCGCGTATTGGGCAGAGCGTTTCGACTGGCGCGCGGCCGAGCGCGGCCTGAACCGGCAGCCGCAATTTCTCGCCGACGTAGACGGGCAGCGCGTGCATTTCGTCCATCGGCGCGGCGTGGGTCCGGCGCCCTATCCGCTGGTGATCACGCACGGCTGGCCCGGATCGTTTTTCGAGTTCCACGCGTTGCTCGACCGATTGTGCGACCCGGCCGCCTTCGGTGGCGATTCCGTTGACGCCTTCCATGTCGTCGTGCCTTCGCTGCCCGGCTTCGCGTTTTCGCAGGCGCCCGCGCAAGCCGGCATGTCCGCATTTCAGGTGGCGGACCGGTGGGCGCCGCTGATGCGCGGCCTCGGCTACGAGCGCTTCGGCGCTCAAGGCGGCGATCTCGGCGCGGGGGTGTCGATCGCGCTCGCGACACGGCATCCGCAAGCGGTGGACGGCATTCATCTCAACTTCCTGCCGAGTTCGTATGAGCCGGCCATCGGCGCGGCGCAGAAACCGCTCACGCCCGCCGAGGAAAAATTCCTGCGCGAAAAAAACGAATGGGCCGTGCTCGAAGGCGGCTATGCGCACATGCACGCCACCAAACCGCTAACGCTGGCGGCCTCGCTCAACGATTCGCCGGTGGGACTGGCGGCATGGATCGGCGAGAAGTTTCGCGCATGGAGCGATTGCGAGGGCGAGGTCGAGCGCGTGTTTTCGAAAGACGACCTGCTCACCAACATTTCGCTCTACTGGCACACCCAGTGTATCGGCCCGGCAATCCAGATGTATTGGGAAAACCGCTTGCAGCCCATGCGCTTCGCCGAAGGACAACGCGTCGTGCCGCCCGTTGGCTTTGCGCACTTTCCGAGGGAGATCAATCATCCGCCGCGCAGTTGGCTCGAAAGAACTTTCAATGTCGTGCAATGGACCGACATGCCGCGCGGCGGACATTTCGCGGCGATGGAAAAGCCCGATTTGCTCGCCGCCGACATTCGCCGGTTCTTCCGGCCGATGCGGCAGCAGTAACGTTAGTTCGACCGCGACCGAATCGGAAAGGCGTCACGAATTCGCTGACGAGTAAGTTATTCACGAGCGCTCATAAGCACCCGCAATTATTGCGCGAAGCCGGAGTCCCACCTGAAGTTCGACGCGATCCGCGTCATGTCTCTCTGCGTTTTGGCGGAAAGGCAATGCAAGGACGTGAAACGATAGACCGAACGTGATATCTGCGCCCCGGTTCATCCGACTCCATCGCCGCAGATCAGCGTACCGCAGTTCGACTGTGACACCGTGATGGCACGAACCGCGGTTCCCAATACTGCGCACCTTGCGGGGGCTTCTTTGCCCCCAGTTAGAACACGTGAACCAACCTCCGACAGTAACGACAGCATGCTGAAAGGCGATCTGTCGCTCACGCGTGGTGAGGAGCGATGTGAATCTTTTTCCTTGCACTCTTGTTTATGTGGATGTCGATGCGAAGCCGGGGCCCAACTCGACGAATCGCGATCCTCTCTCGTACGTGAGTCAGGCTATCTGCCTGAATAACAGCTTGCGGCGCGTGGGCATGCCGACATTGACCATCATGACGAACGCGCCGGCCCTCGTCGCGCGTCGGCTTGAAAGCATGCCGACAGCAAACCGGCCGGCAGTGGCGACACTCGCCGCGACGATCGAACTGCCGAAGAACACGCCGTTTTACGCCGCGCATTTCAAGCTCGACCTGATGGACCAGGTGGCGGAGACCCTGCCGGCCGACACGATGATGCTGTTGCTCGATGCCGACGTGGTGGCGCTGCTTCCGCTCGACCACGACCTGATCGAGCGATGCGCGCAAGCGGGTCTCGGCGTATTCGATATTTCGGATCAGGTCTTTCCGGCATATGGCAGCGAACGCGTGGTCGCGGATCTGGAAATCGTCGCGGACCGGCGACTCAGGAATCCTCGCTGGTATGGCGGCGAGTTTCTGCTCGCGACGCCCGCCTCGCTGCGACGGCTCGTGCCGCGTGCTCGGGCCAGTTATGCGCGCTATCTCAGCGAAAGCGCGCGCCTGCGGCATCACGGCGACGAAGCGTTCATTTCGGCCGCGCTCAATGCACTCAGCGACGAAGGGCAGGTGCTGATCGAAGTCGGCGCGTACCAGGCCATAGGCCGTCATTGGCCCGGCAACAACTATCGCGACCTGCGGTGGTTTCGCTGCTGTTCGTTCGTCCATTTGCCGGGCGGCAAGGCACTGCTCGAAAAAGAAGCGCGTTTCGACGATTTCGCGCCGGACCGTTTCTGGCGCCACATGCGCACGGCGCATCTGCGTGGCCGCGTGCGTCACGCGGTGAAGCGAGTCGCGAGGATGCTGAGCGTGGAGCGGCTCGCCACGCTGTCCGCGTATGCGCTGCGCGGCGTGAAGAGCTGACCGCGCGCGTCACGTATGCGTCGCGGCGAACGCTTGCGCCGCTCGTCACATTTTCACGTCGATGCGTCCATAGGCTCCGTTCGCTTCGTCATTCGGCCCGGCGGCGAAAAACAGCGTATTGACCGGCTGATTGCTGAGCCCGTTACCGAACGCGATGCCCCACAAACCGTGCTGGACGAACGCCGAGCCGTCAGGCAGATTGATCGCGCCGAGAAACTGGCCGCTTGCCGGATTGAAAGCGTTGATCGTGCCGTCACCGAAGTTGCCCACTAGCACGTCGCCGCTGAACCGGCCAAAATTGGCCGGCGCCTGCGTGACACCCCAAGGCGCATTCAGCGCACCCGCCGAAGCAAAACGCTGCAACAGGTTGCCCGCCGTATCGAAGATATCGACGAAGCCGAGGCCGGCGCCGTCGACGTTGTCGTGCGCCGCCGCGTCCTGCTTCGCGTAGGTCACGAAAAGCTTCGCGCCGATCGCCTGAATGCCGAACGGCGCGAAGCCTGCCGGCATCGACGCATCCTGAAACTTGCCCGGCGTCGCGACCTTCGCGAAGCTCGTGTCGAATACGTCGACTCTGTTGTTGTGAAAGTCCGTGGCGTAGAGGAAGTTGGCGCCGCCGTTGCTGGCCAGCGCGAGTCCTTTGTAGACCGCGCCGCTGCTGCCGCTGTCGAATACGACGAATGCGTTAGTGGGGCCGACCGCCGGCGCCCACGCGGTGATCGTGCCGCCTTCGCCGGCAAAGATGAATGCGCCCACGCCGGACTTTCCGCCTTGCGTCACGACAAAGTCCGTCGTGCCGTTGAACACAATGCCGGTCGGATTCGCGGGGCCGTTGGTTCCATTCGGAATACTGACCACCAAAGACTGTGGTGTGCCGTTGCCGTCGTAGAGCGTCGCGAGCGAAGTGGCGTTGTCCGCTACCCAGACGAAGCCTTTCGGATTGAACGCAACGCCCCACGCGTTTTTCAGGTTAGGGTCAGTGTGCGCCGCGGCGACGGCGCCGTCCGATACGAGCGCCGTCGACGTGTACGATTGCAGACTCACCGAATTGGAACCGCCACACGCCGCGACGAAACTCACCAACGCCGCGCCGCCCGCGACGGCGCCCAATGCCTTAAGCACAGATTTCATGGCCGCACCTCTCTGTCATGCACGATGGTCAATGCGCCTATTGAACGCGTGGCGTCGTGGTTTTATTCCTTTGGCGGGAAAGTTTTTTGATCGGCATGTAGCAGCCGCCGCTCATTGCACGCAAGCGCGGTTTTGTCGAGGCACAATAGAAACAGGCGACCGTGCGACGCCATCGTGCGATGTGGTTTTCCCCATTCCTGAAAGCTCCTGATGCGAGGTCGACAGCATGACTGCATCCATCACGCTGGTTCTGTTCGACATGGAAGGTGTTCTGTCCCACTACGACCGCGCCGTGCGGACCGGGCGTTTGGCCGCGCTCACGGGTTGCGCGCCGGAAACCGTGCGTCATGCAATCTGGGGATCGGGTCTCGAAGCGCGCGCGGATGCCGGCCAGATCAGCGACGACGAATATCTGCACGAGCTAGGCATTCTGTTGAACGCGCCGATCAGCCGCGACGACTGGCTGGCTGCCCGTCACGCTTCGATTACGCCGAACGGGGAAGCGCTCGCGCTTGCCGCCAGGGTCGCCGGGCGCCACCGTATTGCGGTGCTGACGAACAATTGCCGGTTGTTCACCGATCACATCGGTTATCTGAATCCGCCTGTCGCGCGGCTGTTCGGCTCGCATGTTTACTCATCGGCGTCATACGGTGCCGCGAAGCCCGCTGCGCAGACTTATCTGCGCTGCCTGGAACAACTCGGCGTGCCTGCGGCCGAAACGCTTTTCGTCGACGACACGGCCGCCAATGTGAGTGGTGCAATCGATGCAGGGCTGCAAGCGCACAGGTTTGTCAGTGTCGACGCTTTGTCGCACGAATTGCAATCTCGCGGATTGATCTAGTGCGATCCAGTGCGCGCGAAATGGGGGTACGTCATGGCATTTTCGTCGAAAAACGCTGTAAAGCTTTCCGGCCGACGCCGCTTTCTTCGCACAACAGGCGGCACCGCCATCGGCCTGTCGGCCTCGCTCGCCTTTCCGCGGCTGGCACCGTCTCAAACGCCGGGTCTATCACAAACCGAATCCGCCACGCCGCTGCCGCGCATGGCGCAACGCGTGATTCCCGCTACCGGCGAGCGGCTGCCTGTGGTCGGCTGCGGTACGTGGCGCACCTTCGACGTCGGCGACGATCCCGCCGCGCGCGCGCAACTCGCCGAAGTTCTGCGCATCCTGTTCGAAGCCGGCGGTTCGGTTATCGATTCGTCGCCGATGTACGGGTCGTCGGAAGCGGTCGCCGGTGCGTTGCTCACGCAACTCGACGCGCACAGGAAAGCCTTCGTCGCCACCAAAGTCTGGACCGAAGGACGCGAGGCGGGCATCGCGCAGATGGAAGAATCGCTGCGCCGCTTTCAGCAACCGCGCATCGACCTGATGCAGGTGCATAATCTGCTCGACTGGCGCACGCAACTCACCACACTGCGCGACTGGAAAGCACGCGGCCGGATTCGCTATATCGGCATTACGCACTACACGTCGAGTGTATTCGACGACGTCGCGGCTGTCATGCGCAGCGCAAAGCCCGACTTCGTGCAGATCAACTACGCAGCCGACGACCGCGCGGCCGAGGCGCGCATCTTGCCGCTCGCGGCGGAATTGGGTATTGGCGTCGTGATCAATCAGCCCTTCGGCGGCGGCGGGCTGCTTGCGCGCGTCGGTAAAACGCCGCTGCCTGCGTGGGCTGCGGAAATCGGCTGCGCGAGTTGGGCGCAGATTCTTCTGAAGTTCGTGCTCGCGCAACCGGCGGTGACGGTGGTGATTCCCGGCACGGGGCGTCCGCAGTACATGGCGGACAATGTCCGGGCCGGCTCCGGCCCATTACCCGACAAGGCGATGTGCGCACGAATCGTCGCGGCGGTGAACGGCTAGCTGATCGCTTGCGTATTTACTCGCACCAAATCCTTTGAACTCTCCAGATAGTTAAAATTAAAACCTCATTCGAGGTTATTCGCTTGCGCGACGCGCCATAACATAATCCAATGCAAAGAAAAATAAGCTTTCCCGTAGTGGTGAGAGATATTGAGGATTGACTCGATCCGATTACCGGCGCCATTCGAATCGCATACATATGGCCCAATAAAAGAAAGTTTGTGAAAGGAAGTTGACACGGGAACGTTTGCCAAACTAGGCTACGCACTGTCGTCAAAAACTGATCGCGGTTTTCTTCACCTGCCCGGAGACGCAAGTAAGCCGCCGCTTTGCCGGTCAGTCAGGCGATCGCATCAAAGCCGGGAAAAAACGGCCAAGGCCAACGGCCAAGGCCGTTTGATGAAAGCATTGTAATAAAAGTGTATCGCATTTCTAAAATCAGCCCCAAGTGCTGAGGCGCCAACACGTCCATATATTCTCGCTAGCAATTCGGTGCTAGTGCGGGAGACCTTTTTCTCTAAAAAACAGAGAAAACCAGCTGAAGCACTCATCGCACTTTCTTTAATGCCGATATTGTCAGTCGAGGATTAATTATGCGTATAAATTTCCGATTGCAGATGCAGTGCCTCGCGCTAGCCGGAATCGCGGTTCTGGCGGGATGCGGCGGCAGCGACGGCTCGTCTTCCCTCACGAGCAAATCCGGGCAGGCGCCCGCAGCCGCGCCGGCTGCTTCCGAGGTGGCGTTGGCCCCGCCCTCTGCGCCAGTGGTTGCGGATACGTCGATCAACAAGACAGTGCCGCCGGTCGAATTGCCCGACACGGTCACCCCGATCAACTACAAGCTGTGGTTCCGGCCAAACCCCGCGCTGTCCTCGTTCGACGGCCGCGCCGACGTGCAGATCAAGGTGCAGAAGGCGGTCAACGCGATCACGATCGCCGGACACCGCATCAAGTTCACCAACGGCACGATCACGCTTCAGCCGGGCAACATTGCGTTGATCGCGACGCCTCAGGACGACGGCGATTTCTATCAACTGCGCCCGGTGAGCGGGCAGATCGCCGCAGGCAACTACTCGCTGCACATGGAGTGGAGCGGCATCATCAACTTCAAGACCTATGACGATCCGGTCGCGAAGACCGGCGGCAGTTGCGGCGACGATCCCTATCCGGGTTGCTCGGCGGCGGAAGGCGTGTTCCGCGTCGATCTGAAATCGACCGACGGCACGACGAGCGGCGCGATTCTCACGCAAGGCGAATCGAACCTCGCGCGCCAATGGTTCCCCGGTTGGGACGAGCCGGCTTTCCGGCCCACCTACGAGGTGAGCGCGGAGGTGCCGCAGAACTGGAACGTCGTCTCGAACGCGGCGGAGAAACCCGCGGTGAACGTGGATGCGGGCTACAAGCTGGTGTCGTTCGAAAAGACGCCGCCCATGCCTTCGTATCTGCTGTTCTTCGGCGGCGGCCAGTTCGACATTCTCGAAGACGACTTCTCGAGCCCGCTGCCCGACGGCAAGGGTTTGCATCTGCGCATCTTCACGCCGCCCGGCATGCGTGACTGGGCCAAACCGGCCATGCAGCAGACCAAGCAGGCGCTCGATTACTACTATCGCTATACCGGCATTCCGTTGCCGCTCACCAAGTTCGACACGATTGCGGCGAACGACGCGTTCAAGGAACAGAAAGACCTGAACTTCGGCGGCATGGAGAACTGGGGCGCGATTCTCGAATTCGCCGACGACATTTTGCCGCCGCCCGGCACGACCATGTCGGACTACGGCGTGACGGTGCTCACGCACGAAGCCGCGCACCAATGGTTCGGCGACCTCGTCACGCTCGACTGGTGGGACGACGTTTGGCTGAACGAATCGTTCGCGACGTTCTTCGAGAACAAGACCAAGGTGCGTTTCTTCCCGGACCGTTTCAGCTGGGTCGACGACGTGAAGAACAAATACGCCGTGATCAATGCGGATCTGAAGTCCACTGCGTTTCCGGTGCAGCCGAACTTCAACGGCTGGGCGTCGAACGACTTCGTGTTGAGTGCGAGCGCCTTCACATACGACAAGGGCGGTCACGTGCTGAAGATGCTGGAGAACTATCTCGGCGAAGAAGTCATGCGCAAGGGCCTGCAGTCGTATCTCGCCGACTATGCGCTCGGCAACGGTACGCCGAAACGCCTGTGGGACGAACTGGCCAAGGCGAGCGGCCAGCCGATGGTAGCGATAGGCGACAGCTTCGTGCGGCAAACGGGCGTACCGCTGATTTCGCTCGATACGCAATGCGATCTGACCACCAATCAGACCGTGGTCTCGCTGAAACAGTCGCCGTTTCCGAACCAGAATCAGTACCCGGGCACGCAGTGGACCATTCCGCTGACACTCGCGTACGGTGACGGACTGACTTCGCGCAAAACAGTCGCGCTGAAGGACACGCAAACCCAGGTGCGTCTGAACGGTTGTTCCGCGGTGCTCGCCGACCCGAGCGGTCTCGACTACTACGTGACCAACTACAGCAACACCGCGTGGAGCCAGTTGCTCGCGCAGGGCAATGCGCTGAAAGATCCGGTGTTGCTGACCAGTCTGCAACTCGAGGCGAAGCTGCTGGTGAACAATGGTCTGGCGCACCCGTCGCGTGCTACCAGTATCGGTTCGCTGAGTCCGGCGGCCGTACCGCTCGCGCGTCAGTTGCTGATGACGGCGCCGGCGACGCAATCGCTGCGTCCGACCATCCGCTATCAAGGCAAGTTCCGGCTCAAACAGCAGGCTCCGCAGTAGGGTCTGCAACAGGCTCAACAGGCGGTGTTATCGAGGAGCGCAGCGGCCCGCAATGTGATGCAGCGGTGCGGGCCGCTGTCGCAATGCGACTTCGCATGTCACTGCGAATCAAGCCGCCGCACTCGGCCGCGACGATACCGTGTCGTACCAGCGCTTGAGCGACTCCAACCCGGCCGGCACCTGCAGGTCGATTGCTTTCGCGGCGAAATCGATCGTGACCAGCGCGGTAATGTCCGCGACCGAAAAGCGTTCACCCGCCACAAACGCGGACTCTTTCAGCCGATCGTCGAGATCGGCCAGAAAATTGGCGGCGCGTTGCCGGCTGCGTTCGGCAAGTGCGGGAATCTGTTCGTAGTCGTGCGGCCCGGCAATCGCGCGGCCCTTCAAACCCGGCGCGATGTTGCGGATCGCTTCCATCACCGAGGCAAAGCCTTCCTGTTCCGCGCGCCGTTCCCACATCGTGATCAGCGCCTTGTCTCTCGGTGTGGTGCCGAATAGCGGTGCGTCGGGATGAATCTCTTCCACGTAGCGCTGGATTGCCGGCACTTCACTGATCGACGTGCCGTCTTCGAGCACCAGCGTCGGCACGACGCGCCGTGGATTGATCGCGCGATAGGTGTCGCCGTGTTGCTCGCCTTTGCCGAGATCGACCGCGACGATCGTTACCTGAACTCCCTTTTCGGCGAGAAAGATGCGCACGCGCCGTGAGTTCGGCGACGAAGCGGAGTGGTACAGCTTCAATGTTTCGGTAGTCATGTCCATGTTCCTTTGAATGATGCTGAAGAACGCGCGCTATGCGGCGGCGCCGGGCACTGCAAAGCGATACGCACTCAGCCTGCAGTCTTGCCGCCGTCGACAGTCACGATCTGCCCCGTGACGAACGACGCGGCATCCGACGCCAGGAACACGATGGCGCGCGCCACGTCGTCCGGTTTGCCGATACGGCCGAGCGGCACCTTCGCGGCGAGCGCGGCCTTGTTCTCCGGCGTGCCGGTGAAGCGGTCGAGCATGCCGGTGTCGGTCGGCCCCGGCGCAACGGCGTTGACCCGCACGCCGGTGGACGCCACTTCGAGCGCGGCCGACCTGGTCATGCCTTCCACTGCATGCTTGCTGCCTGCGTACACGGAAGCGAAGGCCGCGCCTTCATGACCGTAAGTGGACGAAACGTTGACGACGCTGCCGCTCTTTTGTGCCGACATCACGCGCAGTTCGTGCTTCATGCTGAGCAGCGTGCCGAGCACGTTGGTGTCGAACGTCGCGCTGTAGCTCTCGACGGTCTGGCTGGTGATCGCGCCGGGTTGGCCTTCGGTGCCGGCGTTGTTCACGGCGGCGTCGATGCGGCCGAAGCGGGCAACCGTCTGATCGACGAGGCTCGCGACTTCTTCATCGCGGCGCACGTCGGCCTGGATGAAGTGGGCGTCCGCGCCGAGTTCGCGCAGTTCTGTTTCGAGCGCCTTGCCTTCGGCTTCACGACGGCCCGAGACCACGAGGCGAGCGCCGGTTTCAGCAAAAGCGACGGCGGTGGCGCGACCGATGCCGGTGAGTGCGCCGGTGATCAGAATGACGGGATGGCTCATTTTCAACTCCTGGAAGGTATGTATTTGCGGTATGGGACGAAGCGGATCGGGTGCGGAGGAATTCGTTGTGTTCCGCTTCAGTTCATTGCCTTGAGTGCAATTTAGTGGCTTACCGGGCAGATTTAAAAGACTTTATAAGCTGGACCGCATGCTTATCAGGCATGGGTGACGGGTGGGAGTGGAAGAATTCGCAAGGCCGATCGAGCGACTCTGGAATAAAACCGGTCACTCACCGGTCATGCCTGACGAACCGATTCGCGAGGGCCGCCGGATGATCCACGGTCCGCCTGCGACTCTTTATCGTGAGGTCAACATGTCGTCACATCATCCGTTCGACGCGTCGCGTCGCGGCGCACTGAAGTGTCTTGCATTCGGTGGTTTGGGCACCGTGTTCGTTCTGTCGGGCGGCATTCTCACGCCGGTGGAACTGGCGCTCGCCGCCGACCAGAAATCGTCCGCGGCAACGGCGGGCGTGCCGCTTTTCCTGCAGATCAGCGACTCGCACATCGGCTTTAACAAGGAAGCGAACCCGGACGTGGCCGGCACGCTGAAGCAGACCATCGAGTACGTCAATGCGATGCCGGTCAAGCCCGCGCTGACCATCCACACCGGCGACATCACGCACCTTTCCAAACCCGCGGAGTTCGATCTCGCGGCGCAGTTGATGTCCGGCCTGAAGATAACCGAGCTGCACACTGTGCCCGGCGAGCACGACGTGACGGACGGCCCCGGAACGGAATACTTCAGCCGCTTCGGCAAGGCTTCGGACAACAAGGGCTATTACAGCTTCGATCATCAGGGCGTGCATTTCGTCGGCCTTGTCAACGTGATGCACTTCAAGCCGAACGGTCTGGGCGGTCTCGGCGATGAACAGCTCGAATGGCTCGAAAACGATCTGAAAGGGCGCTCGTCCAGCACGCCGATCGTGGTGTTCGCGCATATGCCGATGTGGACGATCTACGAGCCTTGGGGCTGGGGCACCGGCGATGCCGGCCAGGCCATGAGTTATCTGAAACGCTTCGGCTCGGTGACCGTGCTGAACGGCCACATTCATCAGATCGTGTCGAAAGTGGAGGGCAACATTACCTTCCACACGGCGCGCTCGACGGCTTATCCGCAACCGACCGCCGGCAACGGCACCGGCCCCGGACCGTTGACGGTGGCCGGCGATCAACTGCCGAAAATGCTCGGTGTCACCAGCGTCAGGATCGCGCGGCATCCGCTCAAGGCGACGCTGGACGACACGACACTGGTTTGACAGTTTTTTTAACGCAGGAGATCAGTTATGCAAACTAAAAAGATTCGTCGCGTCTTTCTCGTGACGGCCGCAGGTTCGGCGTTGATTGCGGCAATGTCCGGGATTTCCGTGGCGCGGGCTGAAGCACCGAACGCGGTCGTGATCAAGAACTTCATGTTTTCGCCAATGGAACTCACGGTCAAAGCCGGCTCGACCGTGACCTGGAAAAATCTCGACGGCGAACCTCATACCGTCGTCAACGACGCGGGGATGTTTCGCTCCGCCGCGCTCGATCAGAACGATACGTATCAGTTCAAGTTCGACAGGCCGGGCGTCTACAAGGTGTTTTGCGGCATCCATCCGAATATGAAGGAGACCATTACCGTGCAGTAGACGCTGTGCAACGCGCATCTACGGACTGTGGCCGGGGCGCTCACGCAGCGCATGCAGCTTCGCTGCGTGCCTTGCCTGTAGCGCCTTCAGCGCGCGCAGCAGCGATTCGACGTCGAGTCGTTTGCGGTAGTCCACGTCGACGTGGGCCAGGGCAACGCTGCCGTCGCGATCGAGCAGAAACGTGGCGGGCATGGGAAGCGTCGGTCAGCCGGCGGTGTCGAAGGCCATCGCGCAGCTCGAGGAGTGGCTGGGCGTGAAGCTGCTGCTTCGCACTACACGCACCCTCACGCCGACGGAAGCCGGCAACAGCTTCTATCAGCGCGCCAAACGCGCCGTCGAGGAAACCGACGAAGCCGTGCTCGCCGCGCGCGGCACCGCGGTGGGCCTTTCGGGCAAGCTGCGGGTGTCGGCCGCGGTGTGTTTTGCGCGGCTGCATATCGTGCCGCGTTTACCGGTTTTTCTCGATGAACATCCCAACCTCGAACTGGAGCTCGTTCTCGACGACAGGAACATCGACCTCGTCGAAGAAGGTATCGACGTGGCCTTGCGGATGGGCGTGCTCGCGGACTCCAACATGACCGCGCGCCGGATCGCCGAGGCTCGGCGCCGCGTGATCGCCACGCCGGCGTACTTCAGCCGTTACGGCATTCCCAAGGCGCCCGCGGATCTTCTCGCGCACAAGTGCCTGATTTACACACGTGACGGCGGCGGCGAAGACTGGAAGTTCCGCAAGGAAACCGCCGAGGTCTCGGTCAGGATGCAAGGGCGGCTCAAGATCACGGCGACCGAAGGTCTGCGCGCAGCCGTTTTCGCCGATATGGGCGTCGCGGTCGCATCCGAATGGGCCTTTACGCCGGAGCTGAAGTCGGGCACGGTGGTGTCGGTGATGGACGACTGGCTGCTGCCGACCATCAGCCTGGCGGCCGTCTATCCGACCGGACGCCTCGCGAGCACCAAGGCGAGACAGTTCACCGCGTTCGTGGAAAACTGTCTCGCCGACGAAGCCGCTCCCGCTTCACGCACTACCGCGTCAACGCTCGAATCCGCAAAGCCCGCCTAGACCGTCACGACGATCTTGCCGAACTGGCCGTTGGTCTCCAGATAACGGTGAGCCTCCACCATATCGTCGAACGTGAAGGTGCGGTCGATCACCGGCTTGAGCGCGCCGCTCTCCAAACCCTTGAGCACGTAATCCACGGCAGCTTTCCGGCGCGCGGCATCGCCGCTTGTCAGCCAGATGTTGTGCGCCTTCACGGTCAACACCTTGGCGATCATCTCCAGTACCGGCAGTGGCGTGGCCTCTTCGCTCAGCGCGCCGTAGATATACGCAATGCCCTGAAACGAGATTGCCGCAAGCAGCTTCGTGAAGGTCGGGCCGCCGACCGGATCGAACGCCACGCGCGCGCCTTTGCCGTCCGTGATGCGCATGACTTCGGCTACCAGATCGGTTTCTGCAGTGGCGATCACATACGCGGCGCCGGCATCCAGCAGTTGCTGGCGTTTCGCCGACGTGCGCGTGAGCGCAATCGAAGTCGCGCCCGCATAGTTGGCGATCTGGATGGCCGCGAGCCCCACGCTGCTCGACGCGGCGGGCACGAGGACGAAATCGCCCCTGGTCACCTTTGCGTCTTCGATCAGCGCGCCATAGGCCGTGACGAACATCATCCACACCGACGCGGCCTCGGCGAACGAGAGCGACTCGGGATGCTTCACGACGGCGTAGTCCGGCGCAAGAATGACTTCCCCATACGTGAAGTACTGATTCATCGAGAACGACGGCATGACATTGACCTTGTCGCCGGGCGCAATGCCCGTGACCTCGGCGCCGACCGCATCGACGACGCCGGCGGCTTCGTAGCCCAATCCCGCAGGAAAGCTGACGGGCTCGATATAGGCGTCGTTGCGCCACATCGATTCGGCGCGATTCAGGCCGATCGCCTCGACCTTGATGCGAACTTCATGCGGGCCCGGCGCGGCCACCGGCGTCTCGATGAATTCGAGCACTTCGGGGCCACCGGCCTTTGCAAACTTGATGGTGCGTGACATGACAGTCTCCGGGTTCGGTAAGGGTGCAGTGAGCAGAACTGCCGCAGGCGAGGTGAGGGCGCCTCGGCTCATGCGGTTTCGCCGGTTTCTTCAGCGGTTTCTACAGTAGGCGAATATGCGGGGAAATCCGAGTAATGCTTTTCGTCGCCCCCCCAGAACGCCGCGCGCACATACGGCGTAAGCGGCAGCTTGTGCAGGAGCCGGTAGGGCAGGTCCGGATTCGACGAGAAGTGGCGGCCAAAGGCGACCAGGTCCGCGTCGCCCGATGCGACGATCGCTTCCGCGCTGTCGCCGTCGAATCCGCCGGCGGCGATGATCGGGCCGGAGAAATGTGGGCGCAGGTACTTCACGGCGACTGGCGGGTGGTCGTCGTGCAGCGTGTCGTCGCCCTTGATGCGTGGTTCGATCACGTGCAGATACGCAATGCCGTATCCGTCGAGCACGCTCGCGACGTGGCTGAAGGTGGCTTCGGGATTGCTGTCCGAGATGCCGCCCCATTCGCCGGATGGCGAGATGCGCACGCCGACCCGCTCCGCGCCCCACACGGAAATCAGCGCCTCGACCGTTTCGCGCAGAAAGCGCACGCGATTTTCGATCGGGCCGCCGTAGGCGTCGGTGCGCCGGTTGGTGCCGTCCTGGATGAACTGGTCCACGAGGTAGCCGTTCGCACCGTGCAGTTCGACGCCGTCGAAGCCCGCGTCGTGCGCACGCTGGGCCGCCACGCGAAACTCTTCGACGACGCCCGGAATTTCCTCGATACCGAGCGCCCGATGCGGCGAGGCCGGCACGAAGCCGTCTTTGGTGAGTGCCACGCCTTCGAACGGCACGACCGAAGGCGCGACCGGCGCGACACCGCCGGTCATTTCGACGTGGCTTTGACGGCCGCCGTGAATCAGTTGCATGAAGACGCGGCCGCCGCTGGCGTGAACCGCATTGGCAATCGCCTTCCAGCTTTCCACCTGGCCGTCGTGGTAGAAGCTCGCGGCGCCCAGATACGAGCGGGCCGGAACTGAAATGCTGACGCCTTCGACGATTTCCAGGCCGCCTTGCGAGGCGCGCTGGCCATAGAAGTCGGCCATCATCGGGCTGGGAATGTCGCCGGGCTGGATGGTGCGCAGACGGGTCATCGGGGCGAGCACGACGCGATGCGTGAGGGTGTAGGCCCCGACTTTCTTCGGGGTGAACAAGTGAGCCATGATCTTTCCTTTACCGGGTAGTGAGTTCGGAGACGCTCAGCCAGATGCCGATTCGTTGATGGGCAATTTATCCATTCCGGTATGCGCCGGGAAGGCGCGCCACGGCATATGAATCATTCCAGGCTGGGATCAATGACTGCGCGGTGCTCGTTGGAGAGGAAGAGAGAGGCAGGTGATGGCGTGCGCAGCACGCGTTGATGAAAGTAGCTGCGTGCCGACGAAATCGAGCTTCCGGGCGCCAGTGTGAATATGTCGAAGCGACCGGCGATACGGCTGCCGGCGAGCGGGAATGTCCCTTGCGTTTCCTCTTGCGTTTCAAGCACGAGTCGTAAAGCACGGGCAAGCCACCGCGCTTGAGCGTGGTTGTCGCATCACACCCAGCCGTGTGCTCAATGCGCCGTTGCGCGCGGCCTGTACGGCTTGCACGCGCGCCTCGCGATGCTTCCCGGCGCGGCGCGTGACGACCAGCGTCGTAAAACTTTTACCTGTTATTTTGACGCAACCCTGCCTCGCCAAGACGCCGTTTAAAGCGCAGCATTGCCGTATTGTTCTCATGCAATGAGGGGGCTAACTTCGTCGAGCGGCTTTGTATCGATCTGCCAAATCGTGTGAATAAAGTTCGCCGACGCACTAGACGTAAGGATTCCGGAGCGTATTGCGATGTTTAATGATCCCGACTTGCGAAACTCTCTGGCCGCTGGCTCTGATGCCCGCGCCCGGATGGACGGTTTGTCACTTTCCGCCGCCGCGCCGCCGAGGTTCGGACGCCTGGCCATGTGCGTGGCGGTGGCCAGCGCGCTCGCCATTGGCGTGCTCGGTACGGTGGCGTACGGTGTCTGGTTCAATCAAGATCAACAGGTATACGCCGAAGCGATGGCGGGTGCGCGCAAAGCGCTTGGCAACGGCGCGCCGGTGAACACGGCCCTGATCGCGAAGCCCGCGGGCGTGACGTCATCGACGTCATCGACCTCAGTGGCGACAACCGGCTCAACGGTGACGGCGTCGCCAACCGGCACCGATCCGGAGGCGGGCGGTCAGTGGGCCTCCTGGTCCGGTGAAGTCGCCCGACATTCGGGCTCCCGGCTGCCGGCAGCTTTCGTGGCCGAGGCCGCGCCGGCCGCCGCATCCGCACCTTCCGCGACTTCCTCCGCTCGCCGTTCGGCCGGCCTGGGCAATCCGCCGGCACAGCAACCGGTCTCGACGCGACCGGCCAAAGATAGTCGCGCCACGCCGCAAGAGCGCCGTGCGACCCCCAACAACGCGAGACACAAAGACAATCCGTTCACTCGTCTGGGGCTCTTTTTCCGTCGTGTGAATTATCGGCAGCATGGCAACGCGAATCGGCAAGACATCTATTCCCATCCCTGAGCCCCGCCGTGCTGGGCGCGTCGATCCGGCGGATGCCTCCATGATCCGGTTCAGGAGAATGCCCGCCGTGCTGGCCGGCGCCTCTCTGGTCTGCCTGCTGGTCGGCCTTCTTTATCTCGCCTTGCAGATCAGAACGATCTTCTCCGATCAGTTGAAGCAGGAATACGCGGGGCTCGTGCTCGAAGCGGCAGGACGTGCGGACCGTGCGCGCGCGATGGTCGACGCAGGGCGGCAAAGCTCGGGCGACCGTGAAGCGCAGGTGCGGAGTTACCGGCAAGCACGCGCGGAACTCGCCGGTCGCCTCGGGTCGCTCGCGGCATTGGTGAATGCCAGTCCGGCCGCTGCGCCGCACGTGCCCGCTTCGGCGCTGATGCCCGATGCCAGTCTGAGCGGCACCGACGCGCTGCTCGCCACGGTCTCGGCGTATTGGCGAGCGCAGCGCGATGCCGACGGCGCGGACGTACGCCTGCGGATTGCCCACGTCGCCAACGTATTGATCGCGCTGGCCGCGTTGCTGTTCTGTTTGCTGTTTACCGCGCTCGGCATGTACGCCAAACGCAATCGCCAGCTCGCTGGCGAGTCGCACGAATTCGAGTACGCCGCGTTGCACGATCCGATGACCGGTCTGCCGAACCGGCGCAAGCTGTTCGCGTCGCTTGACGAAGCCGCCGCGAAGTTGCAAGCCGGATCGGCGCACCGGAAGATCGCCGTACTGTATGTGGACCTGGATGGCTTCAAACAGGTCAACGACTCGCTCGGCCATCAAGCCGGCGATGAATTCCTGATCGCGGTATCGCGGCGCTTTCGCGAGTCGGTGCGCAAAGCGGATGTGGTCGCCCGCATTGGCGGCGACGAGTTCGCGGTGCTGATCCAGGAATTTTCCGCGGCTGACGAACTGGCCGAGATTGCTCGACGGCTCATTGCGTGTGTGGTTGCGACCGACAGGCAGATGGGGCTCGGACTGGTTCGAGCAAGCATTGGCATTGCCAGCTTTCCCGATCTCGTCGACGATTACCAGCGCCTCGTCGCCGCGGCGGACGACGCGATGTACCGCGTCAAGCGCGGCGGCAAGAACGGTTACGGGTTCGCGGCTCGAGCCAACTGAGCGTACGTTCGGCGTGTTTGCCCATCTTTCGTCGTGTGCATCGCTTCAGCCATTCAATTCCACTCCTGGGTCCGCCCGTTCATTGACGACCGTGCGATGGCCGCCGTCGCGCACGCCGGGTTTTGTTTCGTGTTACAAAATCGAAGCTCGCTGGCGCGTGCTGATTTCTGCATCGGCACGAGCGCGGTCAGTGTGAGTTCATCCCCGGCGGAAAGATCCATGTCCAGATATTCGTTGATGCGCGCCGTGCGGCGCCTGAGCCAACCCGAGTGGGTCGTCGCGGTTCTGATGGCGGCGCTGGCCGCGTGCGCACCGGTGCCGCGGGTTGCGAGTCAGCCCGGCGTACAAGCGGCCGTGGATCAGCCCGCGCTTGTTCGGCCCGCCGCTCAGACCGCGGTTCAGACCGCAACCCAGGCCGGCGCGCGCGCTGCCGCGCGCCCGGCCGACGGACCGCTTCCAGTTCCCACGAACCTCGTCGCGCTGGCACAGCCGGCCGGTCAGAAACGGTTGACGGGCTCCGCAGCCAACCAGTCGTACTGGCCGCTCTCGCAGTACTTCGAAACCCAGCGTAACGAAGCCTATTGCTCCGTCGCAACGTCGGTCATGGCGCTCAACGCATTGGGCATCCGCCGGCCCGAGTCGACGCAATACCCCGATTTCCCGTTCTTTTCGCAGGAAGATTTCTTTCGCGGGATCGATCCGCAGGTGGCCAACGCCGCGCAGGTATCGAGAGAGGGCATGACGCTCGACCAGCTCGGCACCGCCCTCAATGCATTTCCGGTCGGGGTAAGGAAGTATCACGCCGCGGACCTGTCGCTCGGCCAGTTCCGCGATCTCGTGCGTACCACCACGGGCCACAACGACCGCTTCGTGCTGTTGAATTTCAGACGGATGGAGATTGGCGAGACGGGCGGCGGACATTGGTCGCCGCTCGCCGCTTACGACTCGGCAAGCGACAGCGCATTGCTGCTCGACGTGGCGCGCTACAAGTATCCCGCTGTCTGGGTGCCGGTCGCGCAGTTGTACGCGGCGGCGCTGGCGGTGGACAGCGTGAGCGGACTTTCACGGGGGATTGTGATTGTGGGCAAGCAGATGAATTAGGAGCGTGGTGGCGAGGTGTCGGGACACCGCAAGGAAGTCCGCTGTGACGAGCTTGCCGCCGACCACACGCGCCGTCATCCCCAGGCCGTATTCTGCAAAACGATCCGATACCCATCGGGATCTTCGAACGTTTTACCTTGACGATCCCAGTACGGATTCTCTGATTCGCAGGCCGTCACGCCGAGCGCTTCGAGCCGTTCGACGGCCGCGCTCCATGCGTCGCGTTCGGGTAGATAGAGCACGAGAAGATGCTCGGTGGTCGGTGCCCGTTCCACTGTGACACCGTGTTGACGTGTGAACTCGATGTGCCAGGGACAGCCTCGCCGTCCGACAACGACCCCATCGAAGCCCTGGTGATTCTCGAAGCTCGCAAGGACGTCGAAGCCGAGCCCACGTGTATAGAAATCGGTGACTTTATGCAGGTTGTTAGTAGGGCGGGCGACCCGGAGAACGGGCGAATGCATGGGCGGCTCCATGAAACATGGGTGTATGCCGCGTAGCATAACGTGTCAGACGCGCCTCGAAGCCGTCGATCTCAGCCGGAGCGCCTCAACGCCATCACGCGCTGCGCGCCATCTCCCCGAGCCCCGTATTGAACTCATCCCTGCGGCTACCCGCAGCGGCGGCACGCGCCCGCACGGAAGTCTTGCGGACCCGCGTATCGGGCTGTGCCGGACGCGCATCCACCAGATCCGCGTACAGCGCGAGATAGTTCGAAGTCGATGCTCCCCAGCCGAAGTCGCGGCTCATCGCATTACGCTGCAACACATGCCACGACGACGGCTCCACGAACGCGTCCAGCGCGCGGCCAAGTGCATGCATCACGTCATCCGGGCTTTCGCCGTCGAACAGAAAGCCGGTCGCCTTTCTGTCGCCGCGCGGGTCGTGCGGCAGATAATCGACGATCGTATCGGCCAGCCCGCCCACGCGCGAGGCCACCGGAATCGTGCCATAGCGCATCGCGTAGAGCTGCGTGAGTCCGCAGGGTTCGAAGCGGCTGCCGTGCAGCAGAATGTCCGCGCCCGCATGCAGCATGTGCGCCCGCCGCTCGTCATAACCGATCTGCACGCCGACGCGTCCCGGCCAGGCGCCCGCGATGTCCTGCAGTGCCTGTTCGATGCCTTGCTCGCCCTGACCGAGAATCGCGAACTGCAGCCGCGGATGCCGTTCGAGCAATGCCGGCAGCGTATGCACGACGACATCGGCAAGTTTCTGTTCGGTAAGACGGCTGCCGATGGCGACGAGCGGTGCGAACGGATCGCGCGTCAGACCGAAGGCCTGCTGCAATTCGCGCTTGCAGGCCTGCTTGCCCGCCGTATCGTCGACGGAATAGGGGCGCGCGATATGTTTGTCGGTAGCCGGATTCCATACCGCCGTGTCGATGCCGTTGACGATGCCCGAGAGCTTGCCGGCCTGCGCCTGCAACACGCCTTCCATGCCGTGCCCGAAACGCGGCGTCAGGATTTCGCGTGCATAACGCCGGCTCACGGTCGTGACGCGATCCGCATGGACGATGCCGGCTTTCATCATGCTGAGCGAACCATAGAACTCGATGCTGCGTTCGTCGGAAAGCGCGGGCGCCAGCAATTCGGGCGGCACGCCGATCCAGCCGCCCATGGCGAGCGGATGGTTGCCCTGGAACGCCAGGTTGTGAATCGTGAAGACGCTTTTAGCGGCAACGCCCGCAAGCCGCAGATACAGCGGCGTGAGTCCTGCATGCCAATCGTGCGCGTGCACGATGTCGGGGCGCTTCACGTTGCGCACGCCGCGCGCCACCCGCGCGGCCGCTGCCGCGAGCGATGCGAAACGCGTGAGATTGTCCAGATAGTCGCGTCCTTGCGGATCGCGGTAGAGGCCCTCGCGCGCGAACAGGTGATCCATCTGCAGAAGCAGCACTGTCACACCGGTATCGGGCATGTGGCCGCGCAGCAGCCGCGCGTCGCCGCCGGGCAGGCCGGTCATGCGCGCGACGGGCGCGACGTCGACGGCGCGTTCGAGCGCGGCCGGATACGCGGGCATCAGGATCGAGACAGCGGCGCCGGCATCGCGCAGAGCGGCGGCGTATGCGCTGACCATGTCGCCGAGGCCGCCGGATTTGGCGAGTGGCAGGGCTTCGGAAGCGACGAGAAGAACGTTGAGCGGCAAAGCGGCCCCCAAGGACGGGATTTGTGCACTCGCACAGTGCGGTGAGATGCGTAGACGCGTCTGTTCAGCAAGGGGTGTGCCTGATGTTTGAATTTCGGTTTGGCTCAGACAGACGGTTTGTGTTGCAGTGCGGGCGGACGATTTTGTGGCGTGCACGGCCTATTTATTTGTATTGACAGCTCGTTGTCTGAAAAGCGGTTTTTCATTCGTGTGTAGATTTGACATTCAGGCGCAGAGATAGGATGCGTTTCCTGGCACTAGCCGATCGTTGCACATCTTGTTAACGGCCGCCTCGGTGCCCGCGTCGGCGACATGATCAGTTGCGGCGCAACTATCGTGAGCGGCTCATCGGCGAGGTCTGGCGACAAGGAGGTTGCCCGTCAGAGTGACGCTACCAGCCGCGGTGGCACGTTGGTCAACGGTGACTACCGCTGGCAGCCAGATTAGTCCATGCCGAATGCGCGACGGCACCTCACGGCACCTATATCCCGATGTGCTTTTCTAACTTTCCACGGCGCAGCAGCAAAGCAACGATGCAAAAAACACAACGGCACAGGTTGCCGGCCTGTGCCGTCCTTGAATGTCTGAAGCGTTCGCTATCCAGCCGATCGGCTTCTGAACGCTGGATCGCCCATCAACACCTTCCAGCCCGCTCGCAACTCAATGCACCGGCGCATGCGTCTGCTCGACCGGCCGCGGCTGCGTCACCGCGCTCACCGCCGCGAAGACGATGATATTCACCGCCAGCGCCAGGAACCCGATATTGACGTCCTTCAACGCGTCGGGCAGGAACGGCATCAACTGACCGATGCCCAGATGCATGGTCGTCGTCACGGCCACTACCGCCACGCCCGCTACAATCCCGCAAAACGCGCCTTGTTTGGTCGCGCGGTTATGCGGACGCAGGCTGCAGATCACCGCGGGAAAGAGCTGGGTCACAAAGCTGTAACCCATCAGCAGCAACGCGACAATGGTTTCGCCGCCTTGCAGCGTGAAGCCGACGGCCACCAGCGCCACGACCGGCACGAGCACACGCGCGAGCGTCGCCACCGTGGCGTCCGAAGCGTTGCGGCTCACCATGCCGCGATACACGTCGTTGGCGAGCAGCGTGGAGGCGGACGTGAGGATCATCGAGCCCGGCACCAGCGCGGTCAGAATCCCGGCCGCGCCGATCACACCGACGAACCACGGGTCGAAGGCCTGCAACGACAGGCGGAACAGCGACAGGTCGATGTCGCCGCCCTTCAGACCGGGCACCTTCAACGTCGCGGCAAAGCCCACGAAGAACACGAACAGCAGAATCAACTGGTACAGCGGCAGCACCATCGCGTTGCGGCGGAAAATGCGTTCGTCCTTCGCGGTGAAAATCGAACCGAACGTATGCGGCCACATGAAAAAGCCGAGCGCCGTCAGAAGCACCGTCGACTGGAACCAGGTCACGCTCGAACCCTTGGCCGGGAAGGTCAGGAAGCCGGGGCGGGCGGCGTCGATTGCGCGGAACATGTCGCTGAAGCCGCCGTAGTAGTGCAGCGGCAAATAGATGCCGAGGAACAGCACGATCGCCAGAATCAGCAGATCCTTCACCACCGAATTCCACGCCGAACCGCGCACGCCGGAGACGATCACATAAGCCGTCACCACACACGCGCCGATCCACACGGCCGCCGTCGACGAAATCGCGCCGTACGAGGCCGTTGCCACGATAATGCCGAGTCCCTTCAATTGCAGCACGAGGTACGGAATCAGCGCGGCCACGCCGACCAGTGCGACGAGCGTACCCAGCGCGGGGCTTTCGTATTTGCGCGTGAAGAAGTGCGGCTGCGAGACGAGCCGGTGTTTCTTCGCGTAACGCCAGATGGGCGGCAGCATCCAGTACGAGAGAATGTAGGCAAGCGTGCCGTACGCGAGAATGTAGTAGACCGGCGCACCCTTGCCGTAAGCAAAGCCGCTGCCGCCGAGGAACGTGAAGGTCGTATAGATTTCGCCGGCCATCAGCAGAAATACGAAGGCGGTGCCGAAGCTGCGGCCGCCCACGGTCCATTGTTCGAGACTCATGTCGTGGCCGCGCCTCGCGCGCACGCCCAGGTAAAGCGCAAATAGCGTAATCGCCGCAATGATGATGAGTGCGCTCATGAACTGGCCTCCTCGCCGTCCACGGCAAGCTGACGGTTGGACGGGTCGATCCGGTAGATGATCGCCATGATGATTGAACTGAGCACCACCCACATGACGATCCAGGCAAGCACGAACGGCATGCCGAGTATCAGCGGCTCGACACGATTCACAAACGGGACGCCGAGCAGAATGCCGATGAACGGCAGCGCGGCAAGGACACGAAGCAACATAGGGGCAACTCCTCGAACCGGTAAGTACGTCTCGTTGAAAGTGCGGCTTCGCTGGGGACTGTATGCCTGATGCTTTGGCCGCGTAAAGCAGGTCAAAAAAGTGTAGGCTTTCTGAAAGTTGCGGGCGCATCTTTATGGGGCCGGTTGCTGCGCTGCAAGGCGGCGCGCACAGCGTGGCGCGCTGCGGTACGCCCGGCGGCCTCGAGGCTTTTTTACGGTTGCGGTTGGCGCGCCGCGATATCATCTCGCCACGCAACGAGAGCATCACCTGAATCACCGGAGAGAGTCCGGTCTTATCAACATGGCGCGGCGTGCCGGGTGGGCAGACGAACTACCCGAGCCGCCGCTCGACACGGAAACGCATATGGTCGAAAGTCTGATCCCGGACATTCTGTTTGGCTTCACCGGGCTGATTAGCATCATCAATCCAATCGGCATTGCTTTTGTCTTCCTTGACCGGACGGCTTCGCTGAGCAAGGAAGAACGCACGCAACTGGCTCGCAAAATCGCCATCAACGTGTTGTGCGTGCTGCTGGTGGCGTTCTTCATCGGTACGCCGATCCTGCATTTCTTCGGCATCTCCATGCAGGCGCTGCGCATCGGCGGTGGTCTCGCCGTGGCTGTGGGTGGCTGGCAGATGCTCAACGCGCCGGATACGCAACCGGGCGAGCAGCCGGCGGTCAAGCGGGTGGACGCGGACAATGCAATGTCGAAGGCATTTTTTCCTTTCACCATTCCGTTGACCACCGGGCCGGGGTCGATCGCCACGGCCATCGCACTGACCGCGAACCGCACGCATAAGCTCTCCGAGTTCGTGATTTCGAGCATCGCGTCGGTCGTGATCTCGGTGGCGGTGGCCGTCACGGTCTATCTGGTCTACAGCCGCGCGGTGATTTTCGCCAGGTATCTCGGCGTGGAAGGAACCAAGGTCGCCATGCGTGTATCTTCCTTTCTGCTGCTGTGCATCGGCGTGCAGATCATGCTGACCGGCTTCTCCGAATTCCTGATCCCGATTGCGACCATGCAACCGGTGGTCAAATAGACGCGTACCCGGCGGCCCACCGCACCATCCGGCGCCGGGGGCGCTCACGCACCCGACAGGAGAACACCTCATGTGCCGTTGGCTCGCATATACGGGCAACCCGCTCCAGCTCGAGACGGTGCTGTTCAACGCCAAACATTCCCTGATCGACCAGAGCCTGCATTCGCGGCTCGGCTACACCACGACCAACGGCGACGGCTTCGGCATCGGCTGGTATGGCGAACCGACCGATATTCCGTTTCGCTACCGCTGCATCCAGCCGGCGTGGAGCGACCGCAATCTGCGCGAAGCCGCGCGGGCGATTCGCGCGCCGCTGTTCGTCGCGCATGTTCGTTCGGCGACGGATACGCCCCCGCAGGAAACCAACTGTCATCCGTTTCGCCACGGCCGCTGGCTCTTCGCGCATAACGGCCTGATCCGCAACTATCCGGCCGTGCGCCGCGATCTGATGGTGATGATCGACCCCGATCTGTTTCCGTCCATCGAAGGTTCGACGGATTCCGAGGTGATGTTTTTTCTCGCGCTGACCTTCGGCCTGGAACTGGCGCCGGTCACCGCGCTCGAGCGGATGGTGGCATTCGTCGAGGAAACCGGCCGCAAGCACGGCGTGGATGAACCGCTGAACATGACGGTATGCGTCACCGACGGCGAGCAGATCGTAGCGGTGCGCTATTCGAGCGAAGGGCAGTCGCGCTCGCTGTTTCACAGCACCTCGTTCCATCATCTGCACGAGTTGTATCCGGACGATCCGCGCATCGCGGCGGCTGGCGAGAATGCGTTTCTGGTGTTGTCCGAGCCGCTTGCGGACCTGCCGGGCTGGTGGGAAGAGATTCCCGAGAGCACGGTGGTGGTGGCGCGCGGCGGCCAGATCGAACAGTATCCGTTCAGGCCGCAATCGGCGTAAGCGGGGGAGCCGACCATGACGCCTCAAATCGAAGCGTTTTACGATGACACCACCGGCACGTTCACGTACGTGGTCTATGCGGCCGAAGGTTCGCTGTGCGCGGTGATCGATCCGGTGCTGGACTATGATCCGAAGTCGGGCTGCACGTCGACGCAGTCGGCGCAGCGCGTCATCGCGTTCGTCAACGCGCATGGACTACGTGTGCAATGGGTGCTGGAAACGCATGCGCACGCCGATCACGTGTCGGCCGCGCAGTATCTGAAGGACACCCTGGGCGGCAGGATTGCGATCGGCGAGAGCATCCGCATCGTGCAGAGCACATTCAGGCGCATCTTCAATCTCGGCGCGGACATGCACACCGACGGTCGCCAGTTCGATCATCTGTTCGCGCCCGGCGAGACTTTCAGCATTGGCGAGTTGAGCGGCGAGGCGTTGCATGTGCCCGGCCATACACCGGCGGACATGGCGTACCGGATCGGCGACGCGGTGTTCGTCGGCGACACGCTGTTCATGCCGGACGTCGGCTCGGCACGCTGCGACTTTCCCGGCGGCGACGCGCATACCTTGTACGACTCCGTGCACACACTGCTCGCGCTGCCGCCCGACACGCGGCTGTGCATGTGTCACGACTATCCGCCGCCATCGCGCGGGCCGCAATGGCAAACCACGGTGGCCGAACAGCGGCGCGGCAATATTCATTTGCACGACGGCGTGAGCGCGGCGGAGTTCGTGGCGATGCGCACCGCGCGCGATCGCACGCTCGGCATGCCGACATTGATTCTGCCGGCCATTCAGATCAACATCCGCGCGGGCAGGTTTCCGGAGCCGGAAGACAACGGCGTGCGTTACCTGAAGATTCCGCTGAATGCATTTTGAGCGGCGTGAGCGCTGGTGTCAGCGTGCGAGCAGCATCGAACTCAACACGGAAAACACTGTCGCCGGCAGTTCGGCGAGGCGGCTCACTACCACGTTGTGCGGATAGAAGTCCTCCACCGCATCGGTCAGCACGCCGATTCCCACCAGTTCGATACCGCACTTGCCGATGGCCGCAATGCGCTCGCGCAGATCGCTGCGCAGCACCTGCGGATCGCCGTCGCCGGTGGACGGGTAGCCGTCGGAAAACATCATCAGAATGCGCCGTTCGGCCGGGTGATCGGCGAGCCGTGTCGCGGCCCAGGCCAGCGCCTCGCCGTCCGGATTCTCGTGTCCGCAGTCGATGGCGGCGATCCCGCTCAGATCGGTCGCGCCAAAGCGTTTGTAGACCTTCAGATCGAGCCGTTCGACGAAGCGGTTATAGCGCCGTAAATCCGCGCCGGCGGCGAGTTGCCGCGCGTAGAGCTGCTGCATGGGCAAGGATTCGACCGAGCAATAGCCGAGTACTTCGCAATCGAACGACAACTGCGTGAGCGCATCGCACAGGGCGGCCGCGCACTGGCGCGCGAGTTCGATCTTGCGGCCGGCCATCGAGCCGCTGCGGTCGATCAGCAGGGTCACGGCCACGTCGCGTCCTTTGGCGGGCCGCTGCGTGCGAAACGGCGTGCGATAGCCGGGCGAGGTCGCGAGTTTGGCCAGCGCAGTGCGATCGATCTCGCCGCGCTCCTGCTCACGGCGCCAGCGTGTGCGCTCGTCCGCGCTCAGTGCGCGTTCGAGCTTTTCCTTGAGCGGCGCGGTGTCCGCGCGAGCCTGAGCTCGCAGTTCGCGCCACGCGGCGCTGTCGCCCTGGCCCGTGAGATCGCGGATGTCGTCGAATTCGGTGGCGAGCGGAATCGACAGCCGGGCTCGCGATGCATCCGCCGCGGAGCTGGCTGCTTCGCCTTCGGAACGCTCGGACGGCTGTTGCGCGTCTGCCAGCGATCGACCCATGCCGACCGCGTTGTCCGCCTGCGCGCCGCCGCTTCGATCCGACGGCGGCGAGTTCGCGCTGTCCTGGTCGGGCAGCACGGTGTCGTCGTCATCGAGCGGCGTGGACGGTGACGCGGCCGTTTCGGTATCGATGTCTTCGAGCGCATCCGCTGTGAACGCCATGCTGTTCACTTCGCCTGCCGACAGCGCGCGTACGCGCGCCACGAGCGCCTGCGCCGACGCGATGCTCTGCGCGGTCGAGCGGCTCGCGCGAGCATCGTGCAGCAGATCCTGCGCGGCATGCAAGGCGGCGAGCAGCGAATGGCTGGCTTCGGTCCTGGTGGGCGCTTCGTCCCACAACGCGCGTTCCACCAGCCAGACCAGCCTCTCGCGCCAATGCAGCTTCGGCCAGCGTTGCCGCACACGCTCGGCGGCATGGAGGCGCAACTTGCCGATGAACCAGCGCGCACCCGGATATTCGTCGAGCAATTGCCCGCACACACGGCGGTCTTCGATCATCTGCGCGAGATTCGCGGCGACGCCCGAGGGCAGCGCGTCGAGTTGTGCGAGCGAAGCATGCTTGGCGCGCGCGACCAGCAGATCCAGATAGCCGATCAGCACGTCGCGGTCGATCCCGCCATTCAACTCGTAGTCGGGAATGACGATGCGGCCAAGTTCCACGCGCGGACCGTCCGGACTGAACGCGACCGTCACGCCATATTGCCCGGTCAGCACGCGGGCGACCTTGCTGAGCGTGGATTCGAACGCGAAGCCGCGCGTGTCACGCATGTCACGCGTGGCGTGCATGGCGTTCACGCGTCGGGAGCCGGCGCGATGTGATGGCGGATGATGCCGCGAATCAACGCGGCGTCTTCCGGGCTCACCTTCGCGTAGATGGCGGGGCCGGCGGCGCGTTCGGGGTCGCCGGTGCGCAGCATCAGTTCGGCCCAGTCGAGCAGGCGCCGCGTGGAGAATGCGCTGGAGAGGTCTTCGCGAGCGAACGCCGCGCGGCAGTCGGCGGCGATCGCGGCGAGCGTGGTGGCGAGCGTGCGTGTCATGTGCGGGGCGAGCGTGGCCATCAGCACATCGGCTTCTTCAGCGGGTGTCAGATAGTCGAGCAGATACACGCGCCAGCGATCCAGAAACGCCTCGTTCATCAGATTGGCGCCCTGATACAGATGCCGGAACTGACTCATCGCACCGACCGCGTTCGCCGTGGCGAACAGCCGGAAAGCCGGATGCGGCGCAACGATTTCGTTGCCTTTCTCTTTCAGCACGAGGCGGCCGTGCGGTTCGAGCACGGCGGTGAGGGCGGCGAGAATAGACGGCTCGGCAAAATCGATTTCGTCGACGATCAGCCAGAGACCTTCGCGCATGGCCGTGGGCAGCACGCCGTCGACCCAGATCGTCTCACCGCCCTTGACCGTCCAGAAGCCGACAAAGTCGCCGACGGTGGTCTGCCCGTTCATGTTCGAGCGCAGCACGCCGTGACGCGAACGCGCCGCCACCTGTTCGATCAGGCTGGTCTTGCCGGCGCCGGTGTGGCCGATCAGCATCACGCGCCGGTTTTCGACGATGTCCTCGACAATGTCGTTAAAGCGCTCGGAGAACAGATAGGCGCGGTTCAGACGCGGCACGAGCGGATTGTCGGCGCCGCAGGGCACATCCACATGGCCGACTCGCACGGTTTCGCCCGTGCCTTCCGCCTGCCTATGTTTCGCCGCCGTAGCCCGCGCCGCGGCGCGCAGCAGTTCCGGCATGAAGGCGACGCGTCCGGCCGCGGACTGCTCGCTGGCGGCGTCGTCCGTGTCGATTGCGAAGCCTTCGCGGCGCCATTTCTTGAGCTTCGCGCGCAGATTCTCCGCGTCCACCACGAGATCGATATCGACTGCGCCGGGTCCGCCGCCGTTGTCGACGCCATGTTCGAGGCGGTAGTTTTCCGGTCGGTCGGCCACACTCACGCGCCACCATTCCGCGCCGTTTTCCGTTGCGCGCTGGTAAAGGCCAAGGTTTTCGTCTTCGGTCAGTTCAGGCGCATTCATGGCAAAGGTTGAAGAGTCGATAACGAATAATGCGTTGCGATCTGGCTGATGCCGGATGACCGACTATCTTATCTTGAGCGGCTTTCGATCACCCATTTCGGGTCTTTGCCGTGCGTGTCGAGTGCGTGGGCCGCAAGAATTAATTGCGTGAACCGGATAGGCGGGCACGCGCGTATCGCCTATAGTTCGACGAACCGGCGATGTAGTTTCGCAACATCTCTCTCGCATTTCAGGCTGAGTTTCGCACTGGGCTTGCTTCACAGCGGTCTGCAGCCCGCGCATCATCGAAACTGGCAACGGCGTGTTCAAGTAGTTTTGAAACATTCGCAGTCTGCTTTGCCCTGCATCGCCATATAAAAAACTCACGGCAAAACAATGAGACTACGTACAAAATTAATGGCTGCTCTCGCAGTGGCAAGTCCGCTGGCATATGGTCAAACGAGCGTGACGTTATATGGCCGCCTCGACGCGGGCCTGGAATATCTGAATCACGTCAGCAATGGCGCAGGCGGCAGTTCAAGCCGTTGGAGCGCCGAGGGCGGCGATTGGGGCACCAGTATGCTGGGCCTCAAAGGCAATGAAGATCTGGGCGGCGGGCTCAATGCCATCTTCAACCTCGAAACCGGGTTGCAGGTCATGAACGGCACGACGAGCGGCGGGCGGCTGTGGTCGCGTCGCGCGTTCGCCGGTTTGAAAAGCGAGCAGTGGGGCACGTTGCAGGCCGGCCGTAATCTGTTTATCGACAGCGACGGCGTATGGGAATTCGACCCGTTCGTGCAGCAGGCGTTTTCGTCGGCCTCGCTCGTGCGCGGGCGCAACTGGCAGCAGACCAGCAACAACGTCGAGTATCACAGCCCGGTGTTCTGGGGTTTCGACGTGCAGGCACAATACGCGTTCGGCAATCAGCCAGGCGCCTTCAACAGCGGCGCGGCCTGCGAGTTCGGCCGCTCGGACGGCATCATGCTGACGTATCACTCGCCGCTCTTCGACGTGCGCGGCATCTACGACGAACTGCGCGACGCCAATGGCCGCTTCAGCAATATCTTCCAGGCGTCACGCGAATATTTCGTGGGCGCCAATGTGCGTCTGAACGCGGTCAAGATCCAGGGCGCCTATACGCACTACTCGGCGCCCGATTCGCCGGTCGGCGTGGCCGACACCGCCGATCACTACTGGCTCGGCGCCACCTACAGCTTCCTGCCGAGTTGGGCCGTGACGGCGGGCGGCTACTACGTGAAGGTAGGGGACGGCTCGGGCGATGCCGCGCACGACCCGTCCGGCCACGCGATGATGTACGTGCTCGGCACCACCTACAATCTGTCGAAGCGCACCTTCCTGTACGGCACGGTGGGCTATGTGCACAACGGCAGCAACTCGAACTTCTCGCTCGAAGCATCGCCGCGCGATGCGGCCGGCAACACGAGTCCGCTCGTCGGCGAATCGCAGACCGGCGCTTATGTCGGCATGCTGCATCAGTTCTGACTTGCGTTTTTTTGCATCGTCAGGCGGCGGCCTGCCCGACCGCCGCCGATTTGCGCAGCCGCACCGGAATCGACTTCGAGGCCGGCACCTGACTCGATTTCGCGTGATGCGAGAGCGGAATCAACCGGTTGCATTCCGGGTAATAGCCCATGACGCAGCCAGGCGGAATGTCGAACGCGTGGACATGCATGCCGTCGACCTCGCGCGCGATGCCGTCGTTCGAGTCGGTGGAGATGCATACCGCGGCGCCTTCCGCCAGACCGAGCCGGGTCATGTCGTCCTGATGCATGAGCAGGACGTCGCGTGTGCCATGCACGCCGCGGAAGCGGTCGTCGGGACCGTAGACGGTGGTGTTGAACTGGCTGTCGCCGCGGGTCGTCATCAGGCGCAACACGTCGGGGCCGCGCGAGGGCATGTCCGCGTCCTCGTCGAGCGTATCGGGCACGATGAAATTCGCCTTGCCGCTTTCCGTGTTCCATTTGCGCTCGCACGCGGCGAGCGGCCGGTGGAACCCACCCGGCTGCCTGAAGCGCTGGTTGAAGTCCTTGAACTGATCCGGATAGGTGCGCTCGATCGCCTCGCGCACCAGCGCGTAATCGTTCACCCAGGCATCCCAGTCCACGTTTGGATTGCGCGGCAACAGCGCCTTCGCGATGCCCGCGACAATGGCCGGCTCGGATAGCAGCATATCGCCGGCCGGTTCGGCGAGTCCATGCGAACCGTGCACGCACGCCGTGCTGTCCTCCACACTCACCCATTGCTCGCCGCCCGCCTGGCGGTCGATCTCGATGCGCCCGAGGCACGGCAGCAGGTAGGCGACTTCGCCGTGCAATAGATGGCTGCGGTTAAGCTTGGTCGCGATCTGCACCGTGAGCCGCAGCCGCCGCCAGGCCGGATCCATCACATGATGATCGGGAATCGCCACCTGGAAATTGCCCCCCAGGCCGATGAAGGCTTTGACCTTGCCGTCGAGCACACCGCGGCAGGCTTCGACCGTGGTCATGCCTTTGTCGCGCGGCGGCTCGAAGCCATACAGTTGCTTCAGCTTGTCGAGCGGCGCGAGTTCAGGCTTCTCCGTAATGCCAACCGTGCGCTGTCCCTGCACGTTCGAGTGGCCGCGAATCGGGCAGATACCCGCGCCCGGCCTGCCGATATTGCCGCGCAGAAGCAGCAGGTTCGACAGCATCTGCACGTTATGCACGCCGTTCCGATGCTGCGTGATGCCCATGCCGTACAACACCATTGCGGCGTTCGCTTGGGCATAGACCCGCGCGGCGTTTTCCAGCGCGGCGCGGCTGAGTTGCGAGTGCTCCTCGATTTCTTCCCATGAGGTAGCGCGCATGGCGTCTGCGAAGGCTTCGAAGCCGTGCGTGTGTTCGGCGATGAACGCCGCATCCAGCACACGCGGCGCGCCGTTGCGCTGCGCGTCGTCATCCCATTCGATCAGCAGCTTGCAGAGTCCGGCAATCGCGGCCGCGTCGCCGCCGATCTTCACCTGATGGTATTGCGTGCTGATCTGCGTTTCGGAGGGGGTGAGCATGTCGAGCGGCGACTGTGGATTCGCAAAGCTGACCAGTCCGCGCTCCTTGAGTGGATTGAAAGTGATGATCTCCACCCCGCGTTTGCGCGCGTCCTGCAACTGATGCAGCATGCGCGGCGCGTTGGTGCCCGTGTTGTGGCCGAAGAACAGCATGCAGTCGGTGTGCGTGAAGTCTTCGAGCTGCACGGTCCCGACCGGCACGCCGATCGATTTAGGTAAGCCAACCGAAGTACTCTCGTGACACATGTTCGAACTGTCGGGCAGGTTGTTGGTGCCATACAGCCGGGCGAGCAGCGCATACATGTACGAGGTTTCGAGCGAGGCGCGGCCGGAGGCATAGAACACCGCCTCGTTCGGATCGATTGCTTGCAGTTCTTTCGCGATCCCGGCGAATGCATGTTCCCATGTGGTCTGCACGTAACGGTCGGTCGCGGCATCCCAGCGCATCGGCGCGGTCAGACGGCCGCGCGATTCGAGCTCGAAGCCGCTCCATGAGCGCAATTCGCTCAGGGTGTGCGCGGCGAAAAAGTCGGCATTGATGCGTTTGTTGGTGATTTCCCACGCGGTCGCCTTCGCGCCGTTTTCGCAGAACTCGAAAAGGTGCGGGTCCGCGGGTTTGGCCCATGAGCAACTCACACAGGCGAAGCCGTCAGGCTTGTTCTGTTGCGACAGAATGCGGCTGCCGTTCAACGTGACGTGTTCCTGCACGAGAATCGACGCGACTGCTTTCACCGAACCCCAACCGCCCGCCGCGTTGCGGTATTCCTTGAGCGGGGCACTGGCGGGTGTGGCGTCTGTTGCGCCGTCTGTCGATGTTCCGGTGATCTGATCCGTACTCATTGTTCGCTCCTCGCGGGTTAGCCGGTGCTTGAATGCCGGCTCGCACGAAGGAGTCCGCAATTACCGGACCACCGGATTAATTTGCGCTTACAACCTTCGCCACTTTGGCAACGTTCGGCAGCAAGCGGCGCTGACGGGCGGCGGTTTGACAGGGGGATCGCCTTCGGGGACATGTGCCGGACCGCTCGGCGGCACGTCGTCAGGCGGAGGCGACGGGTCGGGATCGGTGGTCGGAGGCGGCGTGTCGGGATCGACCTCCGGCGGGGTCGGCGCATGCAGGCGAAGATTCGGCATGCGAGGTGCGCTCGTTATGTTCATCGTGTTCTCCGTGTGATGCGTGCCTGTCGGCGAGTCGGTTTGTCGATTGCAACCGGCATGCCACTCGCCTTTTATTTCGCGCAGATGCCGGTGCTGGCCGTGTGGAACGGCTATTGCTCGGTCACGGCATGCGCGTGGTGCCGAGCGGCGATACGCCCCCGCCATATCACTCCGAACATGACGCACTGAAGTGCAGGGACAAGGGAAAGACAAATGGCGCGACATAAGGCCGACGTTGCTGACGACGACTTCGAGATTTACGCCAGCTATCACGGGACAGGCGACGGCCGTTACGTAGGTGGACTGAAGGTTGTCAGGAAAGCGGACAGAAAAATTCTGTTTCCATTCGACGGCGCGCCCGAAATCGGGCCGTACGCAACTGCCGACGAGGCACGCCGTGCCGCGATCGAATATGGCCGGGAGATCGTCGCTGCAGATCGCGCGGCTCCTGAGAAATGACGATGGCGGCGCGTGCGCGCCGCCGCAATAACGGATTCTTTTATGGCATGCCGCCGAGCGACGGAGAAATCGTACTGCCGCGGCCCGGGTCGTCGGGATGTTCCTCGGGCACCCTCGGACGTACCGCCAGCGGCGGATGGGTGCGGTAGCAACTATCGATCGACGTATCGGCCAGGCAGCGTTGGAATGCGTCCGCGTCGTTCTTGTGCGCGAACAGGTACAGGGTCCGCTCAACCTGCACTTCGGTATCGGATACGCGAATCGTCGTCATCGTCATGATGTTCTCCTTTTTACAATGTTGAACCAGACCTCCGTACCGAATGCCGCAATGGCCGTGCCCAAGTCCCGCGCGCGGGCGATCCACATAATTGACGGAGAGGGACCGGATGTTGCTGCTGTGAACACCTACCCGACACCCGAAGGAGGTCGACATGCAGAATGACAAACCCCAGCAAAGTCCAGACGAACAGACAGCGGAGGCGGTAAAGCAGCGCAACCGGCCGAGCGGCACGCACTACGTGGAACCGAGCCCGCTCGGTATCGAGCCCGTAGAACAGACCGGCGTGGACAGGCAGACCAATCCGCTGCGTTCGAGCGAGCGCCCGGCGCAAACGGCCGAAGTACCGCTGGGCACAGGCGCGCATGCCGAGCCGCCGGGAGGCGGTGGACGCGAGTCACAGCGCAAGGACTGACGCGGCGTGTGCTGAACGGTACGCACCCAAACCAACGGAGAGACGCATGCAACACGACAATGAACCGCTGAATCCCGGCGACGAAGCTTCGGCCGATGCGCCCGGCGTCGGCGAAGATGTATGCCGTGCGTGCCACGGCACCGGCACGGTGGAAGGCGTGCAGTGCACGCTATGCGGCGGCACGGGAAAAGTGCTGCAAGGCATAGGCGGCGGCTGAGCGCAATGAGGCTGCGCCGCGATTGCGCCGCCGCGACTACGCGACCCGCGATCGCGCCAGCCAACGCCGCGCACATAGTGGCAGACACGGAGCATTAACTTCATATGTTTGCAAAATTCGTCCACCGACATAGCTCTGCGCGCACAGCGGCCGATAAGACCGTACGTGCCCAGGCAGGCGCGCTTTATGCGGCGCTGAATGGCCCACCGGGGCCGACGCATGCGCCGGCTTCGGGAGAGCACTGCGAGCGTCAGGATCAGGACGCAAAGGAGCAAACCATGTACAACGATTCGAAGCATGGATTCGATGTCGCTCAGACCGAGTACGAAGCCTTCATGCTGGAGCCGCACGACTGGGTGCCGAATAACCGCAAACTGCCGGTGGTGATTTACCGGCGCGCGCTCATGCCGGACAGCGGCGATCTGGCGGCGGCGTTCGAGATCCTGTTCGAGCGCAACGCGTGGCCGCCGCAATGGCGCGACGGCATCTTCGACTACCATCATTTCCACGCCACTGCGCACGAAATACTCGGTGTGACGGACGGTTCCGCGCAGGTGATCGTGGGCGGGCCGGGCGGCAGGGTGGTGACGCTGTCCGCCGGCGACGCGCTCCTGCTGCCGGCCGGCACCGGCCATTGTCTGCAATCGTTCGCGCGGCATTTTCAGGTGGTGGCCGGGTATCCGGAGGGCCAGCAGTGGGATATCCGCCGCGAAGCGCTCACGCCGGATGAACTCGCTACTATGGAGGCGTTGCCTTTCCCTTCGCTGGATCCGATCGACGGCAAGCATGGGCCACTGGTCGAACACTGGCTGCATGCGGCTTGAAACGCGTTTGCATCACTTTTCGCTTGTGCGGGCGCCGAACGGGTTCGCACCGCAAGCCCTCTGAAAGGCGGTTCGCTTCCAGGCGCGAGCCGTCTCATTCCGCATGACACGCGCCGTGCAGGTTTGCGCGCATCGGCGCATCATCGTTGAGCCTCGCAGCGGTTCCTCATGCGTTCTGCCCCGTCAACACGGTTCGCCGGGTGCGCCGAAGCACGCAGCGCGTCCCGGCCGTCTCTTCAACGCCGAACAAGGAGTGTCCCATGCAAAACGATCCCGCCCTCGACCAGCTGTGTATCAACACGATCCGCACGCTGTCGATGGACGCTGTGCAAAAGGCCAATTCCGGCCACCCCGGTACGCCGATGGCACTGGCACCCGTTGCCTATCACCTGTGGCAAAACCATCTGCGTTACGACCCCGACGAGCCGCTCTGGCCTAACCGCGACCGCTTCGTCTTATCGGTGGGGCACGCCTCGATGCTGCTGTATTCGCTGTTGCACCTTGCGAACGTGAAAGCCGTGGACGACGCCGGCAACCCGACCGACGGACCCGCGGTCTCGCTCGACGATATCGAACATTTCCGCCAGTTGGGCAGCAAGACACCGGGCCACCCGGAGTACCGGATGACCACAGGCGTCGAGACCACGACAGGCCCGCTTGGGCAAGGGCTCGGCAATAGCGTCGGCATGGCGATGGCGGCACGCTGGTACGAGAGCCATTTCAACAAGCCCGATGCGCCGCTGTTCGACTATCGGGTCTACGCGCTGTGCGGCGACGGCGACATGATGGAAGGCATCTCGCACGAGGCGGCTTCGCTCGCCGGTCACCTGAAGCTGTCCAATCTGATCTGGATCTACGACAGCAACCGCGTGACGATTGAAGGCCACACCGACCTCGCTTATAGCGACGACGTGGAAACCCGCTTTCGCGGCTACAACTGGCACACGCTGCATGTGAGCGACGCGAACGACGCCGCCGCGCTCGAAGCGGCATTCGTCGAAGCGAAAAGCATTACCGACAGGCCGACGCTGATCGTGGTGCACAGCATAATCGGCTGGGGTGCGCCGCATAAGCAGGACACCTCGGCGGCGCACGGCGAGCCGCTTGGCGTAGAAGAAGTGGCGCTCGCCAAGAAAGCGTACGGCTGGCCCGAGGATAAATTCTTCTATGTGCCCGACGGTGTGCGCGAACGCTTCGCGGCGGGCATCGGTGCGCGCGGCAAGGCGGCGCGCGAGGAATGGCAGGCGAAGTACGACGCCTACAACAAAAAGCACCCGGAACTCGCGCGTGAATTCGCGCAGATCGAAGCGCACGAATTACCGGCCGGTTGGGACAGCGACATTCCTACCTTCGACGCGGACCCGAAGGGCGTTGCCTCGCGCGAATCGTCGGGCAAGGTGCTCAATGCGATTGCCGCGCGCGTTCCGTGGATGATCGGCGGCGCGGCCGACCTTTCGCCGTCCACCAAAACCAATCTGAAATTCGAGGGCGCGGGCAGCTTCGAACACGATAACTATGGCGGCTGCAATCTGCATTTCGGCATTCGCGAACACGCGATGGGTGCGGCGGTAAACGGCCTCGCGCTGTCGAATCTGCGGCCGTTCGGCTCGACCTTCCTGATTTTCAGCGACTACATGAAGCCGCCTATCCGGCTCTCGGCGATCATGGAAGTGCCGGCCATTTACGTGTTCACGCACGATTCGATCGGCGTTGGCGAAGATGGTCCGACCCATCAGCCAATCGAGCAGCTCGCCTCGCTGCGCGGCGTGCCGGGACTGACCGTGCTGCGTCCGGGCGATGCCAACGAGGTGGCCGAGGCGTGGCGCGTGGCGCTTGCCGATCCGCGGCGGCCGTCGTGCATCGTCGTGTCGCGCCAGCCGTTGCCCACGCTGGACCGCAGCCGCTATGCGGCCGCGAAGGGCACGCAGAAGGGCGCCTACGTGCTGGCCGATGCAGCCGGCGGGCAGAAGCCGCAGGTGATCCTGATGGCGACGGGCAGCGAACTCTCGGTTTGTGTCGACGTGTACGAGAAACTCAAGGGCGAAGGCATTGCGGCGCGCGTGGTGTCGATGCCGTCATGGGATATCTTCGAGCGCCAGGACGAGGCGTATCAGGACTCGGTGCTGCCACCGGATGTGGACGCGCGCGTGGCGGTCGAGCAGGCAGCTTCGCTTGGCTGGGACCGCTATGTGGGGCGTCTCGGCGCGCAGGTGGTGATGCATACGTTCGGCGCGTCCGCGCCGCTTGCCGAGCTGAAGAAGAAGTTCGGCTTCACGCCGGAGCATGTATACGAAGCGGCAAAGCAGCAGATCGCGCGGGTGAAAGGCAAGCGCAGCCAGGAGTAGGGGAGTAGGGCACGCATAGCGTGCCTGGAAAAAAATCCGGCGGGTGTCATGAAATGACACCGCCGGATTTTTATTTGCAGCCTGGATTCGTGCGACGTCAACGCTGCGGGATCGACTGTGGCCTCATCTGAGGCAAAGACCGTGCTAAAAAACCCGCGGCATCAATTCGCCGGAATCGTCACCACCGGCGCCTTGCTACTGGTGTCGGCCTCGGCAAGCGCCATCAGATTCTGCACCACCGTGAACGCGTATTTCGAATCGAAGTCGTTGCGATCGACCCAATATGTCGACGGACCGTACGCAATCATCACATACGCGTTATCGGGCGGTGTCTTGCCCGAGTGCACGATGATAGTCGGCCGCGTCTCGCCGCCGATCAGCCCGACGGTCGGCTTGGTCGATCCATCGCTGATACGCTCGACGGGCACCTGCACCTGGGCGCCGAGGTCGGACAGGATACCGAGCACGGAACGCGTCACCATCGGAATCTTGTCGCCCTTCTGTGAAGCCGACGACGGCCCATAGACGATTTCATAGGTCCGCGTAGTCGAAGACAGATGCAGCAGCTTGCGCACGCGCGCAAGATCGGCCGCCGTGGCTGCCGACTCGCCGCTTGTGGTCGCGCCCATCACCAGATACACGCCCATTGCGCCGTTTTTCCCGTCCGCCTGGCGCGACTCGACATTCAGCTCGCCCGCCAGTTGCAGGCGCCGCAACGCTTGCAGCAATTCGAAGAAACCCGGCGCGCCCGCGCTATTTTCGCCGCCGAGCGCATTGCCGTTCTGCAAGCCGCCCACCGATTGCGCGGTGATGCGCAACAGCAGATCGATCGGAATGCCGCCCTCGGCAAGCGGCAACACCAGCGCGGGCGCAAGCGGTCGGATATAGGCGGACGCAAATGCTTCGCCGGTGGTCGGCGTGAAGGTGAAGGTCGGATGATTCGAATAGGACACGCTGCCCGTCGCGAGCGCATAGCTCGGCTGGCTGCCCGAGCCGGCATTGGCGGTCGCGCCGCCGGTGGCGTCGAACGTATAGGCGGCGATGATGCTGCTGACCGTCAGGAAGGCCGGCGCGTCGCCGTAACGCAGGCCGACTACGGCAGCGAGAATCTCGCGTTTTTTCGCGTCGCCGAGGGCGCGCGCATAGTCCACCTGGTCGGCTTTCAGGCGGGACGGTCCGATGTGTACGCAGGCGGAAGCGAGGCAGGCCGCGCACAACGCCGCGGCAACGGAAGCGGTTCTGATCATAACGGCGAGGAGAGCGGAAGATTATCCGCTGAAGAATGGGCCCGCAACGGCGGTAGCAGAACCTATTCCCGAATGCGCGCGTAAAGGCGCCGATCTCCGTTTTCGTCCTATGAATTCGAGCTGTATCCGCCCGGATCTAACGGTGGAGGCAACGCGCAGGAATTGCTATTGCGTTGCAATATTTGCAGGAGCGCGCGCACCGGTTACGTGTGGATTGCGCGGATATCGCGTCTGTCCCGCAAGCCGCGCTCACCGCTCATACCCGCTGCCGGCTTAACACCCGTTGCAATTCCCGTGGGTCGACCGGTTTCGTGAAGTGGTGGTCGAACCCGGCGGCCACGGCGGTTTGCTTGTCCTGCTGCTGGCCCCAACCCGTGACGGCGATCAGCAGAATGCCCGCGTCCGGGTAATCGCGGCGAATCCGCCGCGCCATTTCGTAACCGTTCAGGAGCGGCAAGCCGATATCGAGAATCACCGCCTGCGGGGCAAATGCGTCGACCCGTTCGAGACCGGCAATGCCGTCGCCAGCGGTGCGCACTTCGTGGCCTTCGAGTTCGAGCACCATCGCGAGGCTCTCGGCGGCGTCCGCGTTATCGTCGACGACCAGCACGCGCAGGCCGGCCGCGCGCGGCGTTTCGGGCGGCGTGCTGTCGGACGGCTGCGAAGCGGTTTTTGTCAACGGCAGCCGGATCATGAACTCGCTGCCTTTGCCGGGGCCCTCGCTGAAGGCAGCGACCGTGCCGCCATGCAGTTCGGCGAGGCCGCGCACCAGCGCGAGACCAATGCCGAGGCCGCCCTGCGAGCGGTCGAGAGCCGGCGCGAGTTGCGAGAACATTTCGAATACGCTGTCCAGATGCTCGCCCGGAATGCCGATACCGGAATCGCGCACGACGATCACCGCTTCGTCGCCTTCGCGTTCCGCCGCGAGCGAGATGCTGCCGCCAGGCGGCGTGTACTTGGCGGCGTTGTTCAGCAGATTCAGGATCATCTGCGACAGGCGCGTGGGGTCTGCGATCAGATACAGCGGCTCGCGCGGCAGCGTCACGCTCAGATGGTGCGACGAGGCCTGCACGGTCGGCCGCGCCGCTTCCATTGCCGATTGCATCGCGCGCGCCAGTTCGAGCCGTTGCTTGCGCAACTCGAGTTTGCCTTGGGTGATGCGCGAGACCTCCAGCAGATCGTCGACCAGGTGGGTCATGTGTTGCAGTTGCCGGTCGAACACGTCGCGTGACCAGCTCAATTGCGGATCGGCGAACTCCTTCAAACGCAGAATTTCCAGCACGTTGCGCATCGGCGCAAGCGGATTGCGCAGTTCGTGCGCCAGCGTGGCGAGGAATTCGTCCTTGCGGCGGTCGGCTTTGGAGAGTTCGAGATTGAGCCGGGTGAGTTGCTGTTCGGCGCGCCTGCGCTCGGTAATGTCGCGATTGATGCTGACCGCGCCGTAGACATCGCCTCGCGCGTTTGCAAGCGGCTTGACCACCGTTTCGCAGACGCCGCGCGAACCGTCGCGCCGCACGAACGGCAACTCGCTGCGCCACGTGCCTTCGGCGGCGAGCGCCGCCAGCGCTTCCCGGCGAATGCCCAGCGCCTGTTCCGGCGGCAGGAACATCGCGACCGGCCTGCCGAGAATCTCCCGCATGCGATAACCGAGCATGCGTTCGCCGCCCACGTTGAAGTCGGTGATATTGCCGCGCAGATCGGTGATCACGATCGCGTCGCTCAAGTGCTCGAAGATCGCTGCCTGGCGCAGCAGCACCGTCTGCGCTTCCTTGCGTTCGGTGATGTCGATGCCGAGGCCGTAGATCATCAGCGGCACGCCGTGGCGGTCGTAGGCGGCGCGCCCGCGGCCTTCCATCCAGCACCAGTCGCCGCTCGCATGCAGAAAGCGGAACTCGGCGACATAGTCGTCACCGGTTTCCACCGCGTGATCCACCGCCTCGTTGAGCGCGATCAGGTCGCCCGGGTGAATCCGTTCGAAAAAACCGCCGGGCGTGTGCGCAAAGCGTCCCTCGGCGTAGCCCGCGAGCGCTTCCAGCTCGCGGCTCCACCAGAATCTGCCGGACTTCGGCTCGTGCGACCACGCGCCCATGCGCGCGCCGCGCATGGCGAGACTCAGCACGTCGCGGCTTTCCTGCAACTCTTTCTGCGCGAACTGATGCGCGGCCACGGACGCCTCGGCATTGCGCCGCGCGAGCAGCAGCTCCTGCTCGTACTTATGACGATCGGCGACGATCAGTACGGCCACTTCGAGGTAGGTGGCCTCGCCATGACGGCGGCGCACGGCATTGAGCAGCATCGGCAGCATATGGCCGTCCCGATGCATCAAGCTGAGCTTGACCTCGGCAACCGAACCCTGCATTTGCAGGAGCGGCGCCCAATGCGTCTGATAGAACACTTTGCCGCCGGCGCTCAGCAGATCCTGGATCTGCCTCGTCCCGGCGAGTTCAGCTGTCTGATAGCCGAGCCAGCCGCAGAAGGTTGCGTTCACGCGCAGGATACGGCCGTTGGTATCGGTGACGAGCAGGCCGCAGGCGGCATGCTCGAACAACGCATCGGCAGCGGGCAGCGGATAGTCCGTGCTGTGCATCGCGTTACGGGCTCACCGGCCCGGGAAAGGCGCTCATGGCAGCCGCGCTTGCGCGAGGCGAAATCAGGTGCGGACAATGGCCGACGTGATCGACCCGCACCATGCGGCATTCGCCATGAAACGACGGCGCGAGATAGCGCCGCATGCTCTGATCGCAACCGAAGCCGTGCACCAGCACTGTGGTACGTTTGCCGCTGCCGGAAATCTGTAGGTGGTTGCGCTGGGTGATGCTCATTGTCGGATCCTGAAGCCCGCCGGGGCGGAGCGGCGATTGCGCGCGATTACACGAAGCGTGCGCGCCGGCCAGTATTCAACAGAATGTTACCGCAGTCTCGCCGCCTGGCCGCGCACTTGCGTCGTTGCGCGCATGGCGCCTGCGCGCGGAACGAGGTGGCTCGCGTCTGACGGCGCTCGCATCGTTTGGTTCCGGATTGCACGCGATCCCTTGTTAGCCAGCCTGGGCGATGCAATTGGCATCAACTGTGGCGCGAGGGGTTCATGGACGCGAAGGCCCCGGCGGGTTCTTCGTTCAGGTCGCCTCAACCGGTCTCTATCTTCGGTTGCGGCGCCTCGCGCGGTTCGATTCCGAATCGTTCGTATTGCGAAATCACCTGGGCGCCGAATAGCAGCAACGTGGCGAGCCATTCCAGGCTGAACAGGATCACGATCGCCATGGTCAGCGAGCCGTATACCACGCTGACTTGCGAAAGGGTCGCGAAATACCAGACCAGCACGTGCCGGGTGATCTCCCACAGCACGGCGGCGACCACGCCGCCGAACAGGGCATGTTTGAGCGAAGGGCGCCCGACCGGCATCACCATATAGATCGAGGTCAGCACGAAGATTTCGCCCGCGAGGCCGAGCAGATACAGCACGGCACGTGAGAGGCCTTGCAACGAAACATGCAGGCCGAACAGGTCGATGCCTTCGGCGCCGATCGCCTCCAGGCCGCTCGATACGAAGGTGACGATCAGCAGGCCGACGCCGAGAAAAAGAATGTAGCAATACGGCAGCATGGCCGACAGCAGGAAGTGCCGCCGTCGCACCACCACGCGGTGGACGAAGATCAGCGACATCGCGTTCTCGAGCACGGTGAAGGCGAGCGAGCTGAAGAAGATCATGGTGAGCAGCAGAACCCAGCCGATGACTGCGCGATGTGCGAGAAAATTGGCCAGTTCGCGCACCAGCGCGTTGGACTGCCCCGGCACCAGCCATTGCAATAGATGCGCGAGCGCCGCCAGCAGAACATGTTGCGGCACGACGCGCGACAGGGCGATCACGATCAGGATCATCAGCGGCACGATCGAGAGCAATGCGTAATACGCGACTGCACCGGCTAGCAGCAAGCCCTGGTTCGCGCGGAATGCCTTCAGGGTTTGCAGCACGAATGTGCCGGGATGTTTCGCCACATACAACGCGTGATCGTCGATGATGGTTTGCATGGGGCCTCATGGCGCGTTGAGGAGTCTGAGGGAATACAGGGTAGGCCGACGCGCTTGCCTTGTTACTTAAGCAAGTATGCGGCCATACTGGGGCACACTGTTGTTCCTGCGCGTCGAATTGTTAAAGCGTGCCAGGAATGCAGTTTGCTTGGGGGCTGTGTCGCTGTTGCATCAATCTGCTTCAGGATCCTACTTGAATATAGCCTCTGACCAAGCGGACCTCGCGGACCTGGTGGTCGCACGGCCCGAGGGATTGTATTGCCCGGCGGGCGACTTCCATATCGATCCGTGGCGCCCTGTCGAACGGGCCGTGATTACGCATGCGCATTCCGATCACGCACGCTTCGGGCATCGGCACTATCTTGCGTCGCGAGCGGGGGCGAACGTGCTGTTGTCGCGTCTGCCCGGCATTTCGCTGCAAACTCTGGCGTATGGCGAGCGTATCGATCTCAACGGTACGACCGTGTCGCTGCATCCCGCCGGCCACGTGCTGGGCTCGGCGCAATTGCGGATCGAACACCGCGGGCGCGTCTGGGTTGCGTCGGGCGACTACAAGCTCGACCCCGACCCGACCTGTGACGCTTTCGAACCGGTGCGCTGCGATACCTTCATTACCGAGTCGACCTTCGGCCTGCCGATCTATCGATGGGACGCGCCGCAAACCGTGTTCGACGGCGTCGATTCCTGGTGGCGTCATAACGCTGCGCAAGGGCGCGCTTCCGTGTTGTTCTGCTATTCGTTCGGCAAGGCGCAGCGCGTGCTGGCAAGTGTCGATGCGGGCATTGGGCCGATCTTCTGTCACGGCGCCGTTGAGCCGCTCAATCGCGCGTATCGGGAGGCCGGCGTGCGCTTGCCGCCGGTGCGTCTCGTGAGCGAGATGCCGGCGAAGGACAAGGCGGCTTTCCGTCAGGCATTGATCGTGGCGCCGCCTTCCGCGCAGGGCAGCGCATGGCTCAAGCGCTTCGGCGACTATAGCGACGCGTTCGCGTCGGGCTGGATGCGTCTGCGCGGCGCACGCCGCAGACGCGGCGTCGATCGTGGCTTCGTGCTGTCGGATCATGCTGACTGGCCGGGCCTGCAAACGGCCATTCACGCGACGGGAGCCGAACGCGTGATCGTCACCCACGGATCGGTCGAGCCGATGGTGCGCTGGTTACGCGAGCACGGCCTCGAAGCGGGCGCGTTTGAAACGCAATACGGCGACGATACGGTCGAAGCCGATGCCGCGGGTGCGGACGAAACGGCCGCCACGGGTAGCGTATCGTTCGAGCCCGAGTCGGTGGGCAAGCAGAACGAGTCTGCCGACAAAGACGTCACCCCGGTCGATCCCGAGAGTAGCGCATGAAACGCTTCGCCGCCCTTTACACCGCGCTCGACGCCACCACGTCCACGCACGACAAACTCGAAGCCCTTACCAGCTATTTTGCGGCGGCGGAGCCGGAAGATGCCGCCTGGGCGTCGTATTTTCTCGCCGGCGGCAAGCCTCGCCAATCGGTGCCCACGCGTCTTTTGAGCGAGATCGCGCGCGAGCGCGCCGGTCTGCCGGCGTGGTTGTTCGAGGAGTCTTATCATGCGGTGGGCGATCTGGCCGAGACCATCGCCCATATCCTGCCGCCCGCGCAGCGCAACTCCGAACTGGGTCTCACGCAGTGGATCGAGCACCGCGTATTGACCTTGCGCGGTGCGGCGCCGGAAGAGTTGCGCACGCGTCTCATCAACTATTGGGACGAACTCGATTGGGGTGGCCGTTTTCTGCTGACGAAACTGATCGGCGGCGGGTTTCGCGTGGGCGTAGCGCGGCAACTGGTGGTGCGGGCGCTTGCGGAAGTGGCGGGCGTCGATCATAAGCGGATCGCGCAACGCATGGTCGGCTGGACCGACTCGCGACAGAAGCCCGACGCGGTGCGCTACCTGCGTTTGATCGCACCTGAGGCGACCAGCGACGATGCGCAGTCCGGTGCGCCCCAGCATGACAGCGATCTCGGACTGCCCTATCCGTTCTTTCTCGCCCATCCATTGCAAGCCGATCCGGCAACGCTCGGCGACCCATCGCAATGGCAGATCGAATGGAAATGGGACGGCATTCGCGCGCAACTCGTCAAGCGCGGCGGGCGGGTGTGGCTGTGGTCGCGCGGCGAGGACCTGATCACGGACCGGTTTCCCGAAGTCGCGGCGCTAGGCGAAGCCTTGCCGGAAGGCTTCGTGATCGACGGCGAGATTCTCGCGTGGGAACCCGGCGCAAGCGCGCCATTGCCGTTCGCGCGTTTGCAACCGCGTATTGCGCGCAAAACGCTGACGAAAAAAATCCTCGCCGATTCGCCCGCCACGCTGCTTGCCTACGATCTGCTCGAAGCGCACGGCAAGGATCTGCGCATGACGCCGCTCGCCGAACGGCGCGCGCAACTGGATGCATTGGCAACTACCGTGGACAGCACGCTCGCACGCGATCTGCTGCGCGTATCGCCGCTGGTGAGTGCGCCCGATTGGCAAGCCCTCGCGGCGCTGCGCGACGAGAGCCGGGCGCGCGGCGTGGAAGGTCTGATGGTCAAGGAGCGCGAGTCGATGTATGGCGTGGGCCGCACCAAGGCCTCCGGCACGTGGTGGAAATGGAAGATCGATCCGTATGCGGTGGACGCGGTGCTGGTTTACGCGCAGCGCGGCCACGGCCGCCGTGCGAGTCTCTACACCGATTTCACATTTGCGGTGTGGGACGAAGCGGACGGTGTGCGCACGCTGGTGCCGTTCGCCAAGGCTTATTCCGGTCTCACTGACGAAGAAATGCGCCAGGTGGATGCGATCGTGCGCAAGACCACGATCGAAAAGTTCGGGCCGGTGCGCAGCGTAACGCCCACGCTCGTATTCGAAATCGGTTTCGAAGGCATTCAGGCGAGCCCGCGTCATAAGTCCGGCGTGGCGGTGCGGTTTCCGCGCATGCTGCGCTGGCGCACGGACAAACATATCGACGACGCCGACACGCTGGCAATGCTCAAAGGCTTCATCGACGACCGTGCGGGATAACCCGCTGAGTAGAAATCCCTAAAGCCTCGAATGCGGGCTGCCTGATGCACACGGCAAGCGCGATCTGCACAGCAGTTGTGCGTTTCACCGACGCGCAAACACTCGTTCGCGCGCACTTCGCAGTGCCTCCACGCCCTCAATCCACGGGCGATGATTTGTGACGTGAGCTATGGTTGTGAGGTAAAGCCTATGCGGTGGCGCGCTGGGCGCGGCCGACGCAATCCGCAACGCAAACCGAAGCCTTCGTCGGGTGCAGGATGAGTTTTGTCTGCACGTCGGGAGCGAATCTTGCGCGCGTGTTCCGAGGTGCCCGTGAGTGGCGCGCGTAAGAAAAGCCAGGGAGAAGAGGGTGACGTTCGACGACCAGATGGATGATAACGACGACGTCGTAGTGTGGCGGCCAATCCAGTATGCGATGGTGTCGCACCGGCGTGTGCTCGTGGTGGACGATTACCGGGAAGCGGCAGACGCATTGCAGGTATTGCTGAGTGCCGACGGCTTCGAGTGCCGCGCGCTCGAAGATCCGCTTGCAGTGTGCGACATGGCGCGCGAATGGCAACCGTTCGCGGTGGTACTGGACATCAAGATGCCGGGGCTGGACGGTCTGGAACTGGCGCGCCGCCTGCGCGCCCATGCTTCGACTTCCCATATGTTGCTGGTGGCATGCACCGCGTTTGCTTCGCGTGACGACCGGGTGCGCGCCAAAGCCGCCGGGTTCGACGCGCATTGCGCGAAGCCCCTGACGCCCGAGCGCCTGTTGCGCGTACTCGAATCGGCGGCGGCGCTGAACGTGGCCGGACCGCCGTAAAGGCTGCGTTCGCTTTGAAAAAAATTCTCCATATTGCCGCCCCCGATATTCATGGTGGATTGAAGCAGACGCATGAGATTCATCGAAGCTGCCGGTTCTCGTTCCACAGCACGACGAAGTTTTTCGGCCTGCGATAAACCGCGGGTCCACGGGTTGCTGAATACGTTGGCATGCGGTGTGTCTTTCGCACACCGCCCATGTCTATCGCACTCGGGAGATTCGTCATGAGCGACACGCAGCGTCCTACACCGCCGTTTCCGAAGCAGCAGCAAAACCACACGCCCGGGCACACGGCGGAAATGCAACCTCAACCCGATCACGGCGAGCGCTCCTATCGAGGTTCGGGACGGCTCGCGGGTAAAGCGGCGATCGTCACGGGCGGAGATAGCGGAATTGGCCGCGCCGTTGCCATTGCGTTCGCGCGTGAGGGCGCGGACGTACTGATTTCGTATCTGAACGAGGACGACGACGCGCGCGACACCGCGCGCTGGATCGAGGAGGCAGGCCGCAAGGCGGTCCTGCTGCCTGGCGATATCACGAACCCCGCGCACTGCAATGCGATCGTCGACAGAGCTATCGAGGTTTTTGGCCGGCTCGACGTGCTGGTCAACAACGCCGCGTATCAAATGAGCTACCCCTCGCTCGAAGCGATCAGCGACGAAGAGTGGGACAAGACCTTCGATACGAACATTGGCGCGATGTTCAGGATCACCCGGGCCGCGGTCAAACATATGAAACCGGGTGCCGCGATCGTGAACACGACATCGATCAATGCGGATCACCCGAACCCCGGTTTGATCGCCTACGCGGCGACCAAGGGCGCGATTCAGAACTTCACCGGTGGCCTTGCGCAGTTGCTCGCGGAGAAAGGTATCCGTGCGAACTGCGTGGCGCCGGGGCCCATCTGGACGCCGCTGATTCCCTCCACCATGCCGCCGGAGAAAGTCGAGCAATTCGGCGCGCAGGTGCCGATGAAGCGCCCCGGCCAGCCGGCCGAACTGGCGGCCGCCTATGTGATGCTGGCATCCGACGAAGCCAGCTATATCTCCGGCGCGACTATTGCGGTGACGGGCGGATCGCCGATCATTTAGGTTTGTTGAATATCGGCAGGCTATCGGGAACCACCTGTTTTTTACCCGCTGTTCGACGATGTAGCCACGTGCACTCCGTCGCGGCCCGAGCGCGCGGCGGTGTGTGCTGCAGTGGCACGTCGCTTGCGCATTTCCGCTATATCGCGCTGCGACCCATCGTCAGGAGAAGGAGAATACCCATGAATACCCCCACCATAGAGACTCCGCTCGATCTCGCGCCGAGCGAAGCCGAGCGCATGGCCGTGACATTCGAAGTCAACGGTAAAACACGGCATTTCGAAGTGGAAGCATGGACCACGCTGCTCGACCTTCTGCGCGAACACTGTCAGTTGAGCGGCACCAAAAAAGGCTGCGATCATGGACAGTGCGGCGCCTGCACGGCAATCGTCGACGGCCGGCGGATCAACACGTGTCTCGCACTGGCGGTCGTGCACGACGGCGCAACGATCACGACGATCGAAGGCCTCGCCGACGGCGACACGCTGCATACCATGCAGCAGGCTTTCATCGACCACGATGCGTTCCAATGCGGTTACTGTACGCCGGGGCAGATCTGCTCCGCTGTCGCCATGCTCGACGAAGGCCACGTGAAGTGTGCCGACGACGTGCGCGAACTGATGAGCGGCAACCTCTGCCGCTGCGGTGCCTACACGAACATCGTGGCCGCGATTCTGGATGCCGCGGATCTGCCGGACCCGCAGCACGGCGATGAGGGAGCGCGCTCATGAACCGCTTCTCCTATACCCGCGCCAGTGCGGTGCCTCAGGCAATCGATCAGCATCGCGCCAATGGGACTGCTGCGTTCATTGCGGGCGGTACGAACCTCGTGGACCTGTTGCGCGAAGACGTGGCGCATCCGGCGGTGCTCGTCGATATCAACCGTTTGCCGCTGAGAAAGATCGAGGCGACTGATGCAGGCGGCCTGACGATCGGAGCGCTGGTGACCAACAGCGCGCTTGCGTATGACGACACGGTGGCCGCGCGCTACCCGTTGCTCGCCAAAGCGATTCTGGCCGGCGCGTCCGCGCAGATTCGCAATGTGGCGACAGTCGGCGGCAATCTGTTGCAACGCACCCGTTGCCATTATTTCTACGACGCCGGTACGCCCTGCAACAAGCGCGAGCCGGGAACGGGCTGCCCGGCGCTGGAAGGGGTGAACCGCATTCACGCGATACTCGGCGCAAGCGAGCAATGTATCGCCGTGCATCCGTCGGACATGTGCGTGGCACTGGCGGCGCTCGACGCCAAGGTTCATGTCGCCGGCGGGAACGGCACGCGCACGCTGCCGTTTGCCGACTTTCACCGCTTGCCCGGCGATACGCCGCACATCGACTCGAATCTGCGCGACGACGAATTGATCACGGCGATCGAATTGCCGAAAGAGGGTTTTGCCGCGCCTCACGCTTACGTGAAAGTGCGAGACAGGGCTTCGTATGCGTTCGCGCTGGTGTCGGCGGCTGTGGGACTGGAACTCGAAGGCGACACGATCGTGAACGCGCGTTGCGCGCTCGGCGGCGTGGCGCACAAACCGTGGCGCGATGCTGAAGCCGAAGCCGTGTTGCGCGGCAAGCGTCTCGAAGCGGCCGCCGTGCGCGATTTCGCGGCCATGCTATTGCGCGGCGCTCACGGCCGCCGCGATAACGCGTTCAAGATCGAACTGGCGGCACGCGTCATCGCGCGCGCGTTCGAACTGGCGACGCAACGTTCGTTTGAGGAGACCGCATCATGAACCGCGCCGAAATGTTGCCGGCCGCGCGCGCTACCGGCGTGCCGCATAAGCGCGTGGACGGCAGGCAGAAAGTGACGGGCGCCGCACAATATTCCGCCGATTTCACGGCCGAGGGGCTCACCTATGGGTTCGTCATATCGAGCACGATGGCAACCGGCCGTATCGTATCGATCGATTCGTCCGCCGCGCTCGAACTGCCTGGCGTGCTGCTCGTGCTGACGCATCAGAATCGCCCGGAATTGCCGCTCGAAGACAAGCCTTACAAAGACATGGTCGCGCCAGGCGGAAGTCCATTCAGGCCGCTATGGGAGGACCGCGTCTGGTATAGCGGACAACCGGTCGCTCTGGTAGTTGCTGAGTCGCTGGAATTGGCGCGCCATGCGGCAGCGCTCGTGAAAGTCCGTTACGAGGCCACGCCGCACCAGACCGATCTGAGCGAAGCGGTAATGAGCGCCGTTCCGCCTTCCACGGAAAAAGGCGGCTTCGAACCGCCGCCGCCCGCGCGTGGCGATGCGGATAGGGCGCTGGCGAGTGCTGTCGCGCGCGTCGATACTTTCTACAGCACGCCCGCGGAGTATCACAATCCGATGGAAATGCACGGCTGCACCGTGGTGCCGGACGCGCAAGGGCGTCTGACCGTGTATGAAAAGACCCAGGGTGTCGGCAATACCAAGTCGTATCTCACCAGCGTATTCGGTTTGCAGGACGACGAGGTACAAGTGATCGCGCCGTTTGTCGGCGGGGCGTTCGGCTCGGGCTTGCGGCCGCACTACCATCTCGCACTTGCGGTCATGGCCGCGCGCGAGCTGAAACGGCCCGTGCGGCTCACGTTGACACGGCAGCAGATGTTCACGTTTGCTCATCGCCCGCAATCTATCCAGCGTGTCGCATTGGGCGCGGGCGCCGACGGCAGATTGCAGGCGGTGATTCATGAAGCGGTGGCGGAAACCTCGCAATACGAAGATTACTGCGACGTAGTCGTCAATTGGGCGGGCCAACTGTATTGCTGCGACAACGTCAAGATGGGCTACAAGGTCGCGCGAATCGACGTGCCGACGCCTGCGGACACGCGCGCGCCGGGCGCGGCGCAAGGTCTCTTTCCGCTCGAAATGGCGATGGACGAACTTGCCGAAGCCTTGCAGATGGATCCGCTCGATCTGCGATTGATCAATTACGCCGAGCGCGACGCCAACAAGAATCTGCCTTTTTCGAGCAAGGCTTTGCGCGAATGCTATCGCGAGGGCGCGGCGCGCTTCGGCTGGGAGAGACGGCCGCTAGCGCCGCGCGCCCGGCGCGAAGGTCACGAACTGATCGGCTGGGGCATGGCGACCGGCGCATGGGACGCCATGCAGAACGAAGCGGCGGCGCGCGCGGTCATGACGCGTGACGGACGGGTGAAGGTTTCCAGTTCGACCGCGGATATCGGCACCGGCACCTACACTGCAATGAGCCAGATCGCAGCCGACGCGCTCGGCGTATCGATTCACGACGTTACTTTCGAACTCGGCGACACACGCTTGCCGAAGGCGCCGATTGAAGGCGGCTCGTGGACCGTATCGTCGGTGGGCAGTGCGGTCGATGTCGTCTGCAAACGGTTGCACAACCGCCTTGTCGATCTGGCGAGGCAATATGGCGGCGAACGCTTTTCAACCGTTGGGCGCGATAGCATCCGACGCTCGGGCGCGCGGCTTATTTGCGGCACGAGCGCGGACGACGCGATCGGCATCGACGCACTGTTCAGCCGCGCCGGAATCGATGAACTCGACGAGCAGGCGAGCGTCAAGCCGCATGAAAAACAGCAGGCGTATTCAATGGGCACGCATTCGGCCGTTTTCGCTGAAGTTCGCGTGGACGAAACGCTTGGCACCGTGCGGGTGACGCGCGTGGTCAGCGCGATCGCCGCGGGCCGCATCGTCAACCCGAAGACGGCGGCCAACCAGATCGCCGGCGGCGTGGTGTGGGGCATCAGCATGGCGCTGCACGAGCACGGCCAGTTCGACCATGCGCTCGGGCGGCAGATGAATCACAACTTCTCTGAATACCATGTGCCGGTGAATGCCGACATCCATGATATCGACGTGCTGTTCGTCGACGAGCACGACGACGTTGTCAATCCGTTGGGCGCGAAAGGCGTAGGCGAGATCGGCGTGGTGGGCGTGGCCGCCGCGGTGAGCAATGCGGTGTGGCATGCAACCGGCAAGCGGGTGAGGGCACTGCCGATCACGTTGGACAAGCTGCTCGGCTGAGGCGCGCTACGTCTGGAATTTTGTTCCTCGGGAACGCGCCGGTCCGTATCTTCAGTCCGGCGCGTACTTGAATTCGGGCAGCGCTTCGAGCGATTTTTTCGTAGCCTCAGGCAGCACCACGCGGCGATTGTTGATCTGGAGGTCATTGAACGGAACGGCGACAAGGTGTTTGCCCATGCCCAGAAAACCGCCTACCGAGAGGATCGCGTATGTGCCGCGGTCCGCCGTGGGCGACACGATCAGATCGTCCAGCGTGCCGATCGTGTCCTTGTTTTTGTTGTAGACATCGGCGCCACTCAGCTTCGACGCGCGATAGCCGCTGGCGAGCTGGACCACGTCCGTGCGTTTTTCCGTAATCGCCTGCGGAGCGCCTTGCGCGTAGGCATTGCCATACGACGCGAGCGTGACGAGCAGCAAGGCGGTGGCGGCCAGCGGTTTGATGTGTATTCTTTTCATGACGTTATTCTCCCTGATGTGGACATGGCGCTCTTCGCTGCGGGCTGCGTCAGCTTTGATTGAGCAGTTTCCCTTGACGGCTGCAAAAGTTGTGCCGCGCCGGCCGGCCATCAGGCCAATCCTGTCAGGTCCGGAATTTGCTGTCTCTGCGAGCTTGCCGTCCACTGCTTGAAACAAGCGCTTCAGTGCCTCTTGCTTCCACAGGAACCACTATGTCATCCCAAGCCAACTACTCGACGCGCATCGCGGAAGGCACGCCTTTTCCGCTCGGCGCGACATGGAACGGAAGCGGCGTCAACTTCGCGCTTTTCTCGGCGCACGCCACCAAGGTCGAACTGTGTCTGTTCGATGAAACCGGCGAAAACGAAATCGAGCGCATCGAACTGCCGGAATACACCGACGAGGTGTGGCACGTGTTCGTGCCGAATCTCAAACCGGGCGCGGTCTACGGTTATCGCGTGCACGGCCCTTACGAGCCCGAGAAAGGGCACCGCTTCAATCCGAACAAACTTCTGCTTGATCCGTATGCGAAAGCGCATATCGGCGAGCTCAAATGGGCGCCGGAAATTTTCGGCTATACGCTGGATTCCGAAGAGGGCGACCTGTCGTTCGACGAGCGCGACAGCGCGCCCTTCGTGCCGAAATGCAAGGTGGTCGACGCCAATTTTTCGTGGAGTCACCCCGAGCGCAATGCATTGCCGTGGGAACGCGTGATTTTTTATGAAGCCCATGTGCGCGGATTTACCAAACGGCATCCGGAAGTACCGGAAAATCTGCGCGGCACGTTCGCCGGACTCGGGCAGCGGGTCGTGCTCGACTACATCAAGAACCTCGGCGTGACGTCGGTGGAATTGATGCCGATCCAGACCTTCGTCAACGACAGCTATCTGCTCGATAAGGGTCTCACCAACTACTGGGGCTACAACACCATCGGTTTTTTCGCGGCCGATCCGCGTTTCTTCGCGTCGTCGATCGATTCGGTGGGCGAGTTCAAGGAGATGGTGGACCGCTTCCACAACGCCAATCTCGAAGTCATTCTCGACGTGGTCTACAACCACACGGCCGAAGGCAACGAACGCGGGCCGACCATCTCGTTCAAAGGTATCGACAACGCGTCGTATTATCGGCTGATGCCTGACGAGCCGCGCTACTACATCAACGACACCGGCACTGGCAACACGCTGAACCTGTCGCATCCGCGCGTATTGCAGATGGTGACCGACAGCCTGCGCTACTGGGTGACGGAAATGAAAGTGGACGGTTTCCGTTTCGACCTCGCCACGATTCTCGGCCGCGAACTGCACGGTTTCGACGAAGGCGGCGGCTTTCTCGACAGCTGCCGGCAGGACCCCGTGCTGTCCAGCGTGCGGCTGGTGGCCGAGCCGTGGGATTGCGGTCCCGGCGGCTATCAGGTGGGCGGCTTTCCGCCCGGCTGGGCGGAATGGAACGACCGCTTTCGCGATACCGTACGCGAATACTGGAAGGGCGACGAAGGCAAGGTTCCCGATCTCGCCACGCGGCTCACCGGTTCGGGCGACAAGTTCAACCATCGCGGCCGCCGCCCGTGGGCCAGCGTGAACTTCATTGCCGCGCACGACGGCTTCACGCTCAACGATCTGGTCTCGTACAACGACAAACACAACGAAGCCAACGGCGAGGACAACAAGGACGGCCACTCGGACAACAAATCCTGGAACATGGGCGTGGAGGGCCCGACCGACGATCCGGGCATTCGTCAGCAACGCGAGCGGCAGAAGCGCAATCTGCTCGCCACGCTGCTGCTTTCGCAAGGCTCGCCGATGATTCTCGCGGGCGACGAATTCGGCCGCACGCAGAAGGGCAACAACAACGCCTATTGTCAGGACAACGAGATCAGCTGGGTCGATTGGGAAGCGATCGACGACGATGGCCGCGCGCTCACCGAGTTCGTCAGGAATCTGACCACGCTGCGCCACCGTCTGCCGGTGCTGCGGCGCGGCCGTTTTCTGACCGGCGAATACAACGAGGCGCTCGACGTGACCGACGCCCGCTGGATCTCGCCGGAGGGCAAGGATCTCTCGCAGGAGCAGTGGGACGATGCTTCCATGCGCTGCTTTGGTCTCGTGATCGACGGCCGCGCGCAGGCGAGCGGCATTCGCCGTCCGGCGTCGGACGCGACTTTGCTGCTGGTGCTGAACGCGCATCACGACGTCGTCAATTTCACGCTGCCCGACATTCCCGAGGGGCAGCGCTGGACTTGTCTGCTCGACACCAACATGCCGGTGCGCTCCGAGTTGCCTCACTTCGCGGCCGGCGACGCGTATCAGGTGACCGCCCGCTCGCTGCTGCTGCTTGCGCTGGAAGCGCCGAGCCTCGCCACGCAGCGCGTATTCGACCGCCTCGAAGAACAGCTGACCACCGAGGATAGCGAACCGCCCGCAGAAGCCTGACGAACCGGTACGAAGATCCTCATTTGGCATGCGCCGCCAGGTATAGCGCTTGCTCGATTGCGAATGACTGCGCGCCGGCTGCATCCAGCGGCAGGTGCGCAGTACAGACGATAGCGGTCTTCGCCAGCTCTAACCAAGGGTGATCAAATGGAACAGGAACAAACCTCGCTAGAGGAACAGATTCGCACGCGCGCTTATTACCTGTGGGAGCAGGCAGGCGATCAGAAAGGCACGCCTGACGAGTATTGGGAGCAGGCACGCGCCGAGATAGAAAAGGAGGCGCCGCCCACGGAAAGCGGACCGGTGGGTAAGACGCCCGCCAGGTAGGTGCGCTGTTCCGGCAAAAGCCGGGCTACGGCAGCATCGAATGAAAGTGAACAGAAGGTTGAACGCGAAGTGAGGTGCAGCAGCGAGTTGCAACGTCGGCGCCCGCGCGGCACGCAGCCGCAACGCCGCCGACGTGCGCAACCCGTGTGACCTGTCACGCCTGACAAGAACGGGAACCGAACAGAACCGGACAGATCATTCGCCAATGAAGGACATACCCGACCCGCGCGGCGTGAGGCCAGCCGCCCGCATTCAAGCGCCGCCTACGGCTTTCGGTGTCGACGGTCTGATTGCGCTTGCCGTGGGCGTAACGGTAGTCGCGTGTCTGTACTTTGCGAGCGCCGTGCTGATTCCGATGACGCTCGCCATCCTGCTCAGTTTCCTCGTCGCACCGCTCGCCGATGCATTGACCCGCCTGCGGCTCGGCCACGTGGCGTCCGTATTCGCCGCGGTGGTGATTTCGGTGTCGGTGATCGGCATGCTCGGCGCGGTGATCGCCACCCAGCTGACCGATCTGGCCGCCGGCATGCCGCGTTACCAGGCGACCATAGAGCGAAAGATGGAAACCGCGCACAACCTGACCATCGGCAAGCTGAACCGTTTTGCCGACGCGGCCGGCCAGGCGCTGCAGCGCGCGACGATCGAGCCGCCGCAGCCCGCGCCGCAACGCGATTCCGCATCGCCCGGCAGCACGCGTTCCACGGCCAATGCACCCGCCGCCGTGCCGGTCGAGGTGCGCGAGCCGGTGCCGACGCCGTTCGAACTCGCGCGGCGTGTGTTGTCGCCGGCCATCAGTCCGCTCGAAACGGCGTTTATCGTGTTCGTCGTGATGGTGGTGATTCTGTTGCAACGCGACGATTTACGCGATCGCGCGATCCGCCTGTTCGGCTCGCGCGATCTGCACCGCACGACCACGGTGATGGACGAGGCCGCGCGGCGTCTGAGCCGCTATTTCGTTTCGCAGCTCGGGCTGAATGCGGGCGTGGGCGTGGTGATCGGCACGGGGCTTTTTCTGATCGGCGTACCGAGTCCGATTCTGTGGGGCATTCTCGCGGCGCTGCTGCGGCTCGTGCCGTACGTCGGCATCTGGATCTCCGCGACGCTGGCCACCGCGCTCGCCGCTGCCGTCAGTCCCGGATGGAGCATGGCGATCTGGTCGCTGGCGCTGTTCGTCACCGTCGAGTTGCTGGTGGGACAGGTTGTGGAACCGCTGCTGTATGGGCGCAGCACCGGTCTCTCGCCGTTCTCCGTGGTGGTCGCCGCGATTTTCTGGAGCTGGATCTGGGGGCCGATAGGACTGATTCTGTCGACACCGTTGACGCTATGCCTGCTCGTGCTCGGACGGCACGTCCGCCGTCTGGAGTTTCTCGACGTGCTGCTGGGCGACCAGCCGGCGTTGACGCCGATCGAGAACTTCTACCAGCGAGCGTTGGCCGGCGACCCCGATGAAGCGATCGAGCAGGCCGAGGCGCTGCTGCGTGACCGTTCATTGTCGACCTACTACGACGAGGTCGCGATCAAAGGCCTGCAACTCGCGGCGACCGACGTGGTGCGCGGCAGCGTAACCGCCGCACAGCTTGCACGAATCGAGGCGACGACCAACGACCTCGTGGATGGCCTCGACGGCTACGAGGATCGCGAGCCGCCGACGCTCGCGGCAGAGGAGAACTGGAGCGCGGTAGGACCGATGGCGCCTTCCGCTTCGGATGATGCGCAAGCCGAATCCGCGACTACGCGGACCGTTTCGCCAGCCTCTTCAGGCCGCGCGGAAGAAAGCACGTTGAACGAACAACAGCCGCCGCGCGCAGCCAGCAACCGGGTGCTGTGCATTCCCGGCCGCGGCCCGCTCGATCCGCTGGCGACGACGATCCTGCTGCAGTTGCTGGGCAAGCACGGCTTCACCTCGCGAGCGCTGCCGCATGAGGCCGCGTCGCGAGCATCGATTGACAGTCTCGATGCGGACGATGTCGGCATCGTCTGCATCCTGTACCTGCAGATCGACGGCATTCCGTCGCATTTGCGCTATCTGGTCAGACGTATTCGCGCGCGGCTCCCCAAGGTGTCGATCGTCGTCGGACTGTGGGATGCGCAGGATACGGAGAAGTGGAGCATCGATCTGCAAACCGCCCTCGGAGCGGAGTGTTACGCCACTTCTTTGCAGGAGATCGTGGCGGCTTGCCAGCGCGTCGAGACGGGCACGACCCAGGTCGAGGAAGCGTTGCCCGTGGTCGTCAACGGTTAGCACGGCGCGGCGCCGCTTCGCCTTGGGCGTCATCCGCCTTGACGGGCGGCAGGCGCGGCCGATGTATCCGCGTCACTCTGCCAGCCGCCGCCAAGCGCCTTGTACAAAGACACCAGGTCTGTGCTCACCTGCATGGTTCCCTGAGCATATTGCTGGCGGGCCTGCGCCAATTGCCGCTCTGCATCCAGCACATTGATGAAGCTCGTAATCCCCTTGCGATAACTGTCGCGTGCGAGATCGAAAGCCGCCTGTTCCGCGGCGACGCTCTCGCTGAGCGAGTCGCGCCGCGCCTGATCGGTGCGGTACACCGCGAGCGCATTGTCCACGTCGCGCAGCGCCATCAACACCGTTTTGCGGTAATCGAGCGCCGCTTCGGCTTCCTGCGCTTTCGACAGACGCAAATTGGAAACCAGCGCGCCACCCTGGAAAATCGGCAGCGAAATGCTCGGTCCGAACGAATAGAACAGATGCGACCAGCGCGACAGATCGCTCGCATTGGTGGCCCGGGTTCCCACCTGGCCGGTCAGGGACACGTCGGGATAGAACTGCGCCACGGCAACGCCGACATTGGCCGTCGCCGAATGCAGGCTCGCCTCCGCGCGGCGAACGTCGGGACGCCGGCGTGCCAGGGTGGACGGCAAACCCACCGGCACGACAGGCGGCACGGGCGGCACGGCGGCCGGCGCATCGAGTTCGGCTTCCAGTGCGCCGGGCGGTTCGCCCACCAGATACGCGAGTCCGTTCAACGCCTGGGCAATCTGCTGCTCGTATTGCGGCAACTGTGCCTGAGTTTGCGCCAGTTGCGCGGTCGCGCTCTTCACGTCGAGTTCGCTCGTCAGGCCGACTTTTGCCTGGCTTTGCGTCAACGTGACGATCTCGCGCTGTTCGTCGACGAGACTTGCCGTGATGGCGTGCAACGCCTGTGCGCCGCGTAATTGCATATACGTCTGCGCGACTTCGGCTTCGAGCGAGAGCAGCGCGTCGTTGCGGCTTTCCACGGCGGCTTCGGTTTGCGCATTGGCAGCCTCGACCGAGCGGCGCACGCGGCCGAACAGATCCAGTTCCCACGAGGCGTCGAAGCCGGCTTGCCAGAGATTGACCGGCGCGGTCAATTGATTCAGCAGGTTGTTCGCGCCGTTTTGCAAAGTAGCACCCGCACCCGGTGCGACTGCGTTGACCGGCGAGTTCGGCGCGCCGAGCTGATCGACCTTGTCGTATACGCCGTCGGATTCGAGGAAGCCTTTCACGCCGAGTTGTTCGCGCTGATAGCTGCCGGTTGCCCGCACGTTCGGCAAACCTTGGGCCGCCGCGCTTTGCACCTGAGTGCGCGCTTCGACAATGCGCAGCACAGCCTCCTGCAAGTCCAGGTTGCCGCGCGCGGCACGCCCGACCAGCGCGTCCAGCGTCGGGTCGTTGAAATTACGCCACCAGCGGGGATCGGGATCGGTATCGAGCGTGGGGACCGAGGCGACGTTCGCGGCAGAAGCACCCGTCGCCGTCGCGGTGCTACGCTGCGTGTCGTGCCATTGGTCAGGCACGTCCGCTTTCGGCGCGTGGAAGTCAGGGCCAACCGTGCACGCGGAGAGCAGCATTGCAACCGACAGCGCGGACAGCACGGGCAGCGCGGATAAACGCGGAGTCAACCACGGCGAATTTACAAGCGGGCGTCTCATATCAGTGTCCTCCCGCGCCGCCGGCCGCTTTGGCTGGAGAAAAGAACAACGTCATCGGAATGCATAGTGCGCAAAAGATCGCGAGGATCGCAAAAACGTCGACGTAGGCCAGAATCGTCGACTGGGAAATGAAAGTGGTGTACATGCGCCCCGTGGCGGTTTGCAGCGCTTGCGCAAACGGCACGCCGGTCATCTCGGCGATGGTTTGCGCGCTGCGCTGCACGGCGTCGTTGTAGTTTTGCGAAAGCGTGGACATGTGTTCGGACAGATGAGCCATGCGAGCCTGGGTGCGCTCGCGGATCAGCGCGGTCGACAGCGAAATGCCGATCGACCCCGCCACGTTGCGGAACATCGTGAAGAGGGCGGACGCGTCGTCGTTCAGGCGCGGCGGCACGGTAAGGTAAGCCAGCGTCGTGATCGGCACGAACAGGAAGCCGATGGCGAGCGATTGCGCGCTGCGCATCTTCACCAGCGTCGCGTAGTCGATATCCGGCACCAGCAGATGCGAATAGGCGAGCGCGCAGGCCAGCAACGCAAAGCCGGCCGCCACCAGAAACCGCGTCTGCACATACGGCATCAGCTTGCTGACGATCGGAATTTCCAAAGTGATGAGCACCGCGCCGGGCGAGAGCACGAGACCGGCGAGCATCGCCGTGTAGCCGAGCTGCTGCTGGGCGAGTTGCGGCACCAGCACTGCGCTGCCGTAGAGAACCGTGGCGAATGCACCGATCGTCAGGCAACCGAGCGCGAAATTGCGGTCTTTCAGGCAGCGCAGATCGACCACCGGCTTTCTGGTGTAAAGCAGCCACAGGGTCGCGCCGACTATGCCCGCCACGGCCAGCACCGCGAACAGGCGGATAAAGTTCGACGAGAACCAGTCGTCGTCTTCGCCGCGATCGAGCATCACTTGCAGGCAGCCTAGCCCGATCGCGATCAACGTGATGCCGATGTAGTCGATCGATACTTTCGTGTCGCCTTTCTTTTTCCACGGCGGGTCTTCCACCAGTTGCATCACGGCGAGCGTGGTCAGCACGCCGACCGGCACGTTGAGCAGAAATACCCAGCGCCACGAGAAGTTATCGGTGATCCAACCGCCGAGCGTCGGTCCGAGCACCGGCGCGACGACGATCGCCACCGCCGAAATCGAGAACGCCCGGCCGCGCTGTTCGGGCGGAAAGGTGTCGAGAATGATCGACTGCTGGTTCGGCTGCAGTCCGCCGCCGAAAAAACCCTGCAGGATGCGGAAAATGATCAGCTGCCAGAGATCCGTTGCAATCCCGCACAGGAACGAGCAGACGGTGAAAGCGACGATGCACACCAGAAAGTAGCGCTTGCGACCGAGCAGGCGGCCGAGAAAACCGGAGATCGGCAACACGATGCCGTTGGCCACCAGATACGACGTGAGCGTCCAGGTCGCTTCGTCGTAACTGGCCGACATGGTGCCGGCAATGTGCGGCAGTGCGACGTTCACGATGGTCGTGTCGAGCACCTCCATGAACGCCGCCAGTGTCACCACAATGGCGATCAGCCACGGGTTCGCCGCCGGTTTCCAGTCCGACTGATTGCCGTTCGCGGTGTTGGCTGAACTCATGCCCGCACCGCTCAGAAGAGGGCGCGCGGCGAAGCGCGAAATACCGTCGCGGTAATGGTCTGCGCCGTCATTTCAGATACACCTTTGGCGTGACGGACAACCCGAGCCCCAGCGGTTGATCGCGCGGCAAGCCGTCGTCGATGACGATCTTCACCGGCACACGCTGCACGATTTTCACGAAGTTGCCGGTGGCGTTTTCCGCCGGGAAGGCCGAGAAGCGCGAACCGCTGCCGAGTTGAACGCTGTCCACGTGGCCGCGCAAATCGAGCTTGGGATAGGCGTCGACTTCGACTTTCACCTTGTCGCCGGGGCGCATGCGTTCGAGTTGCGACTCCTTGAAGTTCGCCGTCACCCACACCTGCGGCGTGACGATCGCAAAGAGCGAGACGCCTGCTTGCAGGAAGGTGCCGAGTTGCACGTTGCGCCGCGTGATCCAGCCGTCCGAAGGCGAGCGCACCTCGCAGTAGGAGAGGTTCAGTTGCGCCTGTTCCAGTTGCGCTTCGGCTTGCTGCACCTGTTGGCGACGCTCCTCGACGGTGGCTTCGGTCTGGCGGATCTGCTGCGGCACGAGGCTCGCGGTCTGCTGCTGCGCGCGCGCCTGTTCGACGCTCGCGCTGGCCGACTGCCGTTGGGCGTCGGCGGTATCGATGTTTTGCTGCGAGGTGGCGCGCTGATCCACGGCATGCTGACGCAGATAGGCGGCTTCGGCCTGGCGGAAGTTCGCCTCGGCCGACGACGTCTGCGCTTTCGCCTGACGGTATTGAGCCGGGTACTGAATGCGCGCGATGTCGAGTTGAACCAGCGCGGCATTCAACTGCGCTTTGGCGAGGCCCACCTGCGCTTCGGCCTGATCGACCTGCGCCTGATAGTCGCGCTTGTCGATCACGACCAGAAGGTCGCCCTTGTGCACGTAGACGTTGTCGTTGACCGCCAGTTGCACGACGTAGCCGGAGACCTTCGGCGCCATCGTAATAGCGTTGCCGTCGGTGTAGGCGTCGTCGGTCGTGATTTCGTTGCGGGTGGCGAACCACCAGACGAAAGCGACGATCGCTAGCAGGATCACCACCACTGCAAGAATGATCAGCGGCTTCTTGCCGGGTTTCTTGCGCGGCTTGTCGTCGCCGTTGTCCGCGTCCTTTTGGTTGCCGTCGTCCTTGTTGTTCTTTTTATCGTCGGACTGCCCGTCTTTGGTGTTCTTGCGGTCGTCCTGATCGTGCTCGTCGCGAGCGGAGCCGGTCTCGTCTGACATGGCGGTTCGTTCCCGTCGTCCAGAAGGGTTAGCGTTGCGTAGGGAGAGAAAAACCGCCCGAACCTAGTGCGTCCGGGCGATTCACATGCGCTTCAGCGGGGCTTAGTGGCCGGCTGGTTTCTTGGTCGCCGACCTGTCTTGCGAAGCGGCGTCCTTGTCCGGGACGATCTTCGTGGTGCCGCCGGTGGAAGGCGGGTCGCTTGCGGGGAAGCTGTCTTCGACCTCCCGGTCGATCTGCTTTTCGCTCTTGTTCGAGTGCGGGTGCTTTTCCTTGTTATCTGTCATAACGTTTCTCCTTCAGGTCATTGAGTCATCATCGGGTCAGCGTGGTAAAGCACGCCGGCCGATCCGGGTGTTTCTTACATGGGGTGCTGTAGTTCTGCGCGGTTTTTTGCCGCGCTTCTCTTGCGTTCACCTCGATCATTGCGCGACGCACGATGCGTCGCTGATAATCGCCAGCGCATCCGCGCGCGACACGCCACGGCCCATCGCATCGATCAGGCGCGCGGTCTGCGCCTCGCGTTCGCAGGCCAGTACGGCGACCACCTTGTCGTCCTTGAGATAAAGCGCGACGAATTGCTGGCGATCCAGTTCGCCGTCCGTTACGATCTCGTCCCACTCGCTCGCATGGCCGAGATATTCGAAGCGTTTGCCGAAGTGATAGGTCCAGAAATAGGGCACGCCGCTGTAGCGATGGCGCGCGCCGCACATGTTTTCCGCGGCAACGCGCGCATGTTGCTGCGCGACGCGCCAGTGTTCGATACGCACCGGTTCCTGATCCTCGTGCAATGGAAACGCCGCGATGTCGCCCGCCGCATAGAGACCCGGCGCGGCCTGCATGCCTGCGTTGACGATCACGCCGCCGTCCTTTTGCAGCGGCAGTCCTTCCACAAAGCCGGTGGCCGGCGCGACGCCCGTGCCCAACAGAACGAGGTCGGCCTCGACATGCGCGCCGTTCTCGAGCATCACTTCGTGCACGTTGCCTTCGTCGCCTTCGAGCGAGGCGACCTTCGCCTCGAAACGGAACACCACGCCATTGCGTTCGTGAAGCTCACGGAACATGGCGCCGGCGCGTTCACCGAACTGCTTCGCGAACGGCACTTTTTCCGGCGATATCACGGTTACCGGCGTGCCGCGTTTGCGTAACGCGGAAGCCGTTTCGAGTCCGATAAAACTACTGCCGAGAATCGCCACCCGGGTTTGCCCGGCATCGTCGCCGATTGCGTCCACAAGGGCGGCGGCGTCGTCGAGGCTACGCAGCACGTGCACGCCGCCGAGTTCGACGCCCGGAATCGGCGGCTGCTTCGGCACGCTGCCGGTGGCGAGCAACGCGGTGTCGTAAGTCAGTTGGCCGCCGGTTTCGAAATGAATCGTGCGGGCGGGCACATCGAGTCGCGCGACTTTCGCGACGATCCGCTCGACGTCATGGCGCGCGAGCCAATCGGGCGCAAGAAGCGGCGGCACATCGTCGGCGGACATTTCACCGGGCGGGACGAATTTACTTAACGCGGTGCGGTCGTAGGGCGCATGCGGTTCCGCGCCGATCAGCGTGATGCGGCCGCCAAAACCGCACTCGCGCAAGGTCGCGCAAGCCGCCGCGCCTGCCGCGCCCGCGCCGATCACTACGTAATGCGGTTCCTGCGCACTCGCGTTGCGCACCGGTTGAGGCAGTTTTTCCGGCGTGACCATCACATCGTCGCCCGCGACGACTGCGGGGTAGCGGTCGAGCGCAACCAGTGCGGGCGGTTCGAGCACGTTGCCGGTAGAGACGTCGAACGTCCCTTTGTGCCACGGGCAGATGATCCGGCCGTGACACAGCGCGCCTTCTTCCAGCGGTGCGCCGGCATGCGGGCAGTCGGCGGAATAGGCGTGTACCGTGTCGCCGTCGCGTACCAGCAGAATGGGCTCGCCGTCCACCACGACGCGCTCGGCGCGGTCCGATCGCAATTGCGATAGCTGGGCGACGCGTCGGGCAATCGTGGGCATGGCGGGCTCCTCACGGACAATGAAAGGTGACGGCGCAGGCGGCATATCGCGCGCAACGGAGTGCGCATTGGCAGAACGCCTTTCAACCTGCTGAATTCCCGTGCTGCAGCAATCCATGTGCCCAAACGCAAGCGCCCGCAACAAGCGCGGTTTCTCCCGCCGCCGCTTGCCGGCCACGCTATGGAGAAGCGCTGAAGTGCGGTAAATTCCGGGATATGGAAATAGCGCACGACCGCGAGCGATACATCTCGTGACGTGCTATCCCTGAGCGATGTTGACCTTTCGTGGAGATCTTGACCGTGCAGCGTGCGGAACGAGTCGCAGTCGACGTCCCCATGCCGTCGCGCAATTTCGCGGCAACGCGGCGCATGCTTCTGATCGTGCTCGCGGTTTCGATTGTGTTTCCGCTGATCTGTCTCGCGGGCTACGGCTATTTCGATTACCAGCGCCGGATCGCCGATTCAGACGACATGATCGACCGGCTCGCGCGCGTCGCCGAGGAACAGGCCGTCAAGGTGCTGGACCTCAACCAGCAGATGTCATCGCGCATCGTGGAGTTGCTCGGCAACGAGGACGACGCACAGATTCGCGCACATGAAGCCACCTTGCATGAGCGTCTGCGCGAAATCGGCGGTGACTTTCCGCAGGTGTCGTCGATCTATCTGCTCGGGGCGAAAGGTGATCTGCTGGTGTCGAGCCGCGCTTTTCCCGCGCCTGCCATCTCGATCGGTCAGCGCGAAGACTTCGTCTCGGCTAAGGCGATGCGTCCGCAGCCGTATTTCTCGCTGCCCATGTTCGGGCCGCTGTCACAGACCAATGTGTTCACCACCGCGACAGGGCGCTCGGACGCCGGGGGTCAGTTTCTCGGCGTAGTCTCGGTGGCGCTGCGCCAAGCGTACTTTTCACGCTTCTATCGCGAACTGACGAACGGCGATTCGTCGTTGGTGCTCGGCCTGTATCGCCAGGACGGCAACCTGCTGGTGCGCTATCCACCTTGGCCGGCGGGCTCGAAGCCCAGTCCGCACAGCAAATTTGCTCAGGCGCTGCGTGACAGACAATTGGTCGGCCACGTTCGCCTGAATTCGACGGTGGATGGCGTGGAGCGCCTGCTGGCGTTCCGCCGCGTCGGCGACTATCCGCTCTATGTGATAAGCGCGTACGCGACTTCGTCGATTGGGACAGCGTGGCGGCGGCACTTCATGATGATCGCGGCACTGACGGCCGTGCCCTGTATCGCCATCTGGCTGCTGGTGCTCTACTCGCTGCGTCAGCTGGAAGGGGAGCGCCGCGCGTGGGAACGCTGGCAGGGCGAAGTGGCCATGCGTCTGTCGGCCGAAGCCGCCAGCCGGCAATTGCAACGCATGGGCGCGCTCGGCAATCTCGTCGCGAATGTCGCGCACGACTTCAACAATCTGCTGATGGTGGTGTCCGCCAACTCGGAGCTCGCGCGGCTCAAGCGTTTCAACAACGTGGAGAAGGAAGTGCTCGCGGTGGAGCGCGCCACCGCCACGGCTGAATCGCTCACGCGGCGCCTGCTGAGCGTGGCGCGCAAGCAGCCGCTCAAACAGCAGCCGCTCGATCTCGCCGCGTGGCTGCCCGCTGCTGCGCCGCTAATCGATGCGGCGCTCGGCGATAAGGTGGAACTGGCGCTGAACGTGGTCGACGACATCTGGCAGGTGCTGGCGGACCCGACCGACCTCGAATTCGCGATCGTGAACCTGGCCGTCAACGCGCGCGACGCGATGCCGTGCGGCGGGCGCTTCGTGATTCGTTGTCAGAACAACCGGCTGGTCGGTAGCGATACCTTGCTGCCCGACGGCGAATACGTACTGATTGCCTGTACCGACGACGGCGAAGGCATGCCTGAAGCCGTCGCGCGGCGTGCCTTCGAGCCGCTCTTCACCACCAAGCTGCGCGGCTCGGGCACGGGCCTCGGCCTCGCGCAGGTGCTCTCCATGTGCGAACAGGCTGGCGGCACGGCAAAGATCGAGAGCGTGCCCGGCAGCGGCACGACGGTCAGGCTGTATTTGCCGCGATATCACGAACGCAAGAAAGCGCCGGCGACGGCTGTCGAAATGGCGCAAGCGCCCACACCTGCTCCGAGCGGTGTCGTGCTGCTGGTGGAGGACAACGAGGAAGTGGCCGCGGGCGTCGCGGCGGTGCTGGAAACCTTCGGCTGCGAGGTGCGCCACGAGCCGACCGCCGATCAGGCGCTCGACGTGCTCGCGGCCGGCGCGCGCTTCGAACTCGTGCTCTCCGATATCCAGATGCCGGGCAAGCTCAACGGTATCGACCTCGCGGAGAAAGTGCGCAACGCGTGGCCGTCGCAGAGGATCGCATTGATGACCGGCTACGCCGACGAACTCGAACGCGCGCGGCGGCTAGGGGTGGCGATTCTCGCCAAGCCTTTCAATATCGACGAACTGCACGCATTGGTGGTTTGCGAACCGTAAGGCTCGCGGGCCGCGGCGTGCGGCGTCGCATGTTCGAAGCGTTTCATGACTCGCGGCACAGCGCTTGCTGAAAAGACGACGAGGTATGCGTGTCGGGCTGGCTGTTTAGTCGGCGCAACCCGCTTCTTTTTTTCGAACTGGAGAGAGTCATGAACATCAGAAACAGAACCCGGAACGTACTGCTAATCTCGACCTTGCTCGCCGCTTCCTCGCTCGCGATGGCTCAGGGCAGCGGCGGCGGTGGCGGCGGCCCGGCCGGCAGCGATCCGAACGGAGGTACCACGGCCGGTACAACTCGCGAAGGCGGCGACATGCAGGCCTCGGGTGCAATGGCGCATTCGAAGTCGACCAGAACGCACCATATGAAGAAGTCGAAGGCGACCAAGCCTGCTACCGACACCACCAATATGCCGGGCGCCGACGCCAGCAGCGACACGAAGGGACAATGACGGTAACACCTGACGCAGCGTAACCGCGCGCCGTGAGGCGTTTCCGGTTGAGGCCGCTACGTATGCCGGAGCTGCATGAAGCCTGGAGCGTTCCGCTCCGGGCGTTTTCGTTTTCATCCTGCTTGCAGCGCAATCGGTGCGTCAGCGCTCTCACGCTCGCATCGGTCAGACATCGACCTGTCGTTCGTTAATTTTCGAGAAAATTAACATTCCATAACAATTTCCATTATGAGGATGTGCCCGGCACACATGCTTTCTTCCACTAATCGATGATGGTTTCCGGCCCACGCAGATTGAATGCTTTCAGGCGCCAGGTAAGAATGCCGCAACGATTGATCGAACCGACATCACGCATTCGCATGCGGATAGACAATTCGCGCGACGCACAAGCCGTGTCCAGGCGTCCACCACGAGAACAACGCAAAACCGCCGATGGATTCCCGACTGCTCGACTACTACAACCAGGAGTTGGTCTATATGCGTGAACTCGCCGGCGAGTTCGCGCAGGCTCATCCCAGGATTGCCCGGCGCCTGGGCATGCAGGCGGGCGATGCGGCCGACCCGTACGTGGAGCGCCTGATCGAGTCGTTCTGTTTCATGGCGGCGCGCATGCAGATCAAGCTGGACGCGGAGTTTCCGCGCTTCACCGCGCGGCTGCTGGAAGTGCTGTATCCGAACTACGTCGCACCCACGCCGTCCATGGCGGTTGCGCGTTTCTTTCCTGGGCATAAAGAAGGCGATTCGGCGGAAGGCTTTCGGGTGCCTCGCGGTTCGACATTCACATCGCGGCTGGCGCATGGCGAAAACACGGCTTGCCGTTTTCAGAATGGCCAGGAAGTCATGCTCTATCCGCTCGAAATCGTCGAAGCGCGGCTAACCGATATTCCGCAGAACATGCCCGCGCTCGCTCGTTACGTGCCGGCGAGTACCGAGGTGCGCGGCGCGCTTCGGCTGCGGTTGCGCACGGTCAACGGAATGGACATTGCCGGGCTGCGGGGCCTGGACAGGCTGCCCATCTATTTGACGGGCGACGAGCAGATTGCATCGCATGTCTTCGAATTGCTGCACACGGCAAGCGTGGTGTCGATTACGGGTGCGCCCGGCGAATTCGAATCCGCCGGAGCCGGGGGAATGCTTTCGGTAGTGTCGGGCGACGCGGTGGCGCACGAAGGACTTGGCCCCGCTCAGGGACTGCTGCCGCTGGCGTGGTCCAGGTTTCACGGCCACAACCTGTTGCAGGAGTACTTTGCGTGTCCGGGCCGTTTCTACTTTTTTACGCTGACCGGGCTCGACGCGGGTTTTCGCCGCGTGAAGGGCCAGGAAGTCGAGATTGTCGTGCTGCTGGAGCGCGCACCTGGGCGGCTCGTGAATCTGGTGGACGCGTCGTGCTTCGCTCTGTTCTGCACGCCGTTGATCAATCTGTTTTCAATGCGCATGGACAGCATTGCGTTGAGCGGCGCGCAAACCGAGTTCAGGGTGATTCCGGATCGCACCGCTCCGTTGGACTACGAAGTTTTCTGCGTCGAGTCGCTCAAAGGGCAGACCTGCGCGGAATCCGGCGAGTTCGAATTCCGGCCGCTGTATCAGTCGCTCAACAATGACGAGGGTAATTACGGGCGCTACTTTTCCACGCGACGCGAACGCCGTTTGATCTCCGATTCGGCCCGCCGCCACGGTACGCGTACGCAGTACATCGGCACGGAGGTGTACGTGTCGCTCGTCGATCAGCATGACGCGCCGTATCGCGAAGAGCTTCGCTATCTCTCGGTTGCCGCGCTGGCCACCAACCGGGATTTGTCCAGTCTCGTGCCGCGCAACGGCATAAACGATCTGGAACTCGCCGGGAGCGGTCCGTTCGCGAGCATCGGGCTGGTTCGCGCGCCCACGGCTCCCAAAGCGCCCTACGCGGAGCGCGAGATGGCATGGCGGTTGATCCGCCAACTGAACTTCAACTACCTGCCGCTCGACGATCTCGATCACCGCGCCGGCGGTCAGGGGCTGCGCGATCTGTTGCGGCTGTTCCTGACGGACGACGCAACGGACCATCGCCGGCAGGCGGAAAGTCTCGTCGGCGTAAAAACGCGGCCTGTCACGCGCAAGCTGCCGGGCAGCGGCGTGCTCGTGTTCGGCCGCGGGGTGGAGTGCGTATTGACGGTGGACGAAACCGGATTTTCGGGGACCAGCCCTTATCTGTTCGGCCTGATTCTCGAACACTTTCTCGCACGCCACGCGTCCATCAATGCGTTCACGCAAACCGAATTGCATTCCATGCAGCGCGGTTGCGTCGCGCGCTGGCCGGTGCGTATGGGCACGCGCGGCGCGGCATGATGGAGCGCGACTCTTTCGAGGCGATGGCCCCTTGCGCGTCGCCATCGCTGCCGCTGTCATCGGCGCTGATCGAGCGCTTGCGGTCCGAGCCTTGGCGCTACGGGTTTTTTGCACTGCTGCGCCGCATCGGCGCCGACCGGCGGATCGATCCGGTTGGAACGGCGCCGCGTCCTCGGGCGGAGCCGTTCCGTCTCGGGCAGCAACCCAGCCTGTTTTTCGCGCCGCGCGAGATCGCGAGCGCGCACGACGCGGACGGACGGTTGAAGGTGCGCCTGTTCGGCCTCGGTATGCTCGGACCGAACGGACCGCTGCCGATTCACGTGACCGAAATCGCACGCGATCGCGAACAGAGCCGGCATGACAGCACGCTCGTCAATTTTCTCGATATCTTCCACCACCGTTATCTGACGCTGCTGTATCGGGCCTGGGCATCCGCGCAGGCTGCCGCGGGACTCGATCGGCCGGACGATGAGCGTTTTTCGTTTTACGTGGCGAGCCTCGCAGGCTTCGACATCAGTGAGATCGGCCACGGCCCTCTGCCGCCGCACGCGCGGCTATCCGCTTCGGCGCACCTCGTGCGGGAGGCGCGCAATCCAGACGGCCTGCGCATGACGCTTGAGCGTTACTTCGGCGTGCCGGTCGCAATCGACGAGTATGTCTTCAACTGGATCAGCGTCGATGGCGACGAGCGCAGTTATCTGGGCAAGCCGGGCGCCGCTTCGACCATGACGGTGGGCGCGCTGCTCGGTGAACAGGTGGCCGACCGTCAGCACACCTTCCGCGTTGTCGTCGGTCCGCTCGATATCGACGCGTACTTGCGCTTCACGCCGCAAGGCGCGGACTTGCCACGGCTGGTGGAGTGGGTGAGGACGTTCATGGGCTATGAGTTCGAGTGGGAACTGGAGTTGCGCCTCAAGCCGCAGAGCGCGCCGCCGGCCATTCTAGGCGGCGCGCAGCGACTTGGCTGGTCGGGTTGGCTTGGCCATGCGCCGCACGGCGACCGGATTACCGGCGTGCGTTTCAAACCGGAGTGCTACGCGGCACAATTCGCTCGCGATCAGGCGAGCACGGCGGTATCTCGCGAGTGATCCCCAAAAGCGCTGGATATTGATCCGACGTTTGCCGCATCGCCCGCTTGCATGCGGCCGTTCGACGGGTATAGCGCTTGCTCGACTCCGACGGCATGCACGGTCGTCGAACGAGGACTTCAAAAGCTTCGATGGAGCCGTGAATTCTTCCATCAGGAGCTTTGCCATGACACTCGGTGACACCATTAAAGGCATGGTCGGCATGGACCCCACGGGTCACGCCGATCCCGACATGAAAGCAGTGCTCGACGCGCTCAGGAGTCTCAACCCGAAGCCGATCGAGGATTGCACCGTGACCGAAGCAAGGCAGCAACCGACCCCCGCCGACGCCGTCCGCAAACTGATGAGCGATCCCGCGTTCAGCGCGCGTCCTTCGCTGGAGCTGGAGGCGGTGCGCACCGAGGACATCATGATTCCCGGCGCGGCGGGCAGTAATCCCGCGAGGGTCTATACGCCGCAAGGCGAAGGGCCGTTCCCGCTGATCCTGTATTTTCATGGCGGCGGCTGGGTGATCGCCGATCTCGACACCTACGACGCCACACCGCGTTCCATGGCCGCGCAGAGCCGGGCGATCGTGGTCTCCGCGCACTACCGGCAGGCGCCAGAGCACCGGTTGCCGGCGGCGCACGAAGACGCGTTTGCCGCGTGGCGCTGGGTGGTCGAGCAGGCGCCGAAGCTCTGCGGCGACGCCGGCAAGCTCGCGGTGATGGGCGAAAGCGCCGGCGCCAATCTGGCGATCAACGTGGCGATTCACGCCCGCGACACGGGCATGCGCATGCCGATGCACCAGGCGCTGATCTATCCGGTGGCGAGCAACAACATCGTGTCGATCTCTTATGAAGAGAATCGCAATGCCCGGCCCTTGAACAAGCCGATGATGATGTGGTTCTTGCATAACGTGATCAACAGCGAGAGCGACCTCACCAGTCCGTTGATCGACGTGGTGAGCGCCGATCTGTCACGGTTGCCGCCGGCTGTCGTCGTGACGGCGGGCATCGATCCGCTACGTTCGGACGGCGAGAAGCTCGCGCAGAAATTGCACGGCGCGGGCGTGCCCGTCGAGCATCGCAACTACCGTGGCGCGACGCACGAGTTCTTCGGCATGGCGGCCGTGGTGCAGGCGGCGCGCGATGCGCAGGCCTTCGTGTCGCTCGCGCAGCGCCAGGCGTTCGGCGGCGCGCCGCTCTGAGGCGGTTGAGCGGTCCGCTGCCCTCGATCGATCTCGAGACGCAACGGACCCGTGCCGCGCCAGGGCTAGCTCTTTTCCTGCGCCGCCTCGTACTTGCCCAGGGCCGCGGCGCTATTCAGACGCGCACGCTTGAGCAACGCCTGCTGGGCCTGCCCGACATGGCTCGCCTGGCCCTTCCACGCTTGCAGCGGCGGTTCCTGCAACGCGCGTCCATATGAAAAGCTCAGATTCCACGGCAACGCGCCGAGACGATTCATGGCGTCGAGATTCGCCGTCGCCTCTTCAGGCGATTGGCCACCGGACAGAAACACGATGCCCGGCACCGCCGAGGGCACCGTGCGCTTGAGCACCCGCACGGTATAAGCGGCAATGTCGGAAGTCGACGACTGTTGCGCATGTTCGGACCCGGCGATCACCATGCTCGGCTTCAGCAGAATATGTTCGAGGACTACGCGATGCCGGTGCAGTGCATGGAACACCTCGTGGAGAACGGCTTCGGTGACTTCGGCGCTGCGCTCGATGGTGTGCTCGCCGTCCATCAGCACTTCGGGTTCGACGATCGGCACGATGCCGGCTTCCTGCGAGATCGCGGCGTAGCGCGCCAGTGAATCGGCATTCGCCTCGACCGCGAGACGGCTCGGCAGGCTCGCCGTGATGTTGTAGACCGCGCGCCATTTGGCGAAGCGCGCGCCTTGCCGTTTGTAATCGACGAAACGGCGGGCGAGTCCGTCGAGACCTTCGGTGATCTCGTCGCCCGGCGCGAGCGCGAGCGCGATCTTGCCGAGATCTACCTTGATGCCGGGCACGATGCCGTTTTTCGCGGCGAGTTGCGGGAACGGCGTGCCGTCGTCCGCTTTCTGGCCCAGCGTTTCTTCGTACAGGATCACGCCGCTCACGAATTCGCCGAGTCCGGGCGTGGTGAGCAGCAGGTTACGATAGGCGCGGCGGTTTTCCTCGCTCGATTCGAGGCCGATCGTCTTGAAGCGTTTGGCAATGGTCGGGCCGCTTTCGTCGGCGGCGAGAAGACCCTTGCCGGGTTGAACCATTGCCTTGATGGTGGCTTGCAGCTCGCTACGGGTGTCCATGAGGTGTGCTCCCTTTAATCCGGTTTGCGGATGAAATCTTGCAGCGAATCTCTGTCAACAACGCAATTCGAAACGTACTCTGCCGCGCACCGCGCCGTCATTCTCCGATCAGATGCAGCACGATATCCCGCTGCTGCGTATGACGGCGATGTTCGAACAGATACAGGCCTTGCCAGGTGCCGAGCACCATTTTTCCGTGTTCGACCGGCACCGACAATTGCACCTGCGTGAGTGCGGTGCGCAAATGGGCCGGCATGTCGTCCGGGCCTTCGGCGTCATGTTCGTAGCGCTCGGCGTCTTCGGGCGCGAGGCTCGCGAAGTAGCGTTCCAGATCGCGCTGCACGGAAGGGTCCGCGTTTTCCTGAATCAGCAACGACGCGGACGTATGGCGGCAGAACAGCGTCAGCAGGCCGGTTTCGACGGCTTGCGCGGCGACGAAGCGGCGCACGTCGTCGGTGAACTCGACCAGCCCGCGAGTGCGGGCCTTGACGCTCAGGTGGTGGATGGCTTGTCGCATCGTCGGTGTTCGGTGGGTCTTGCCTGCTCCGGCGTGGGGCGGTGCGGCGGTGCGTATGCTGCGCCGCATGCAATTTGAAATCAGCGCGACATCGGCATGACGTCAGAGCGACGTCAGAGCGATGCGAAAGCCTCCGTGATCTGCGTCGCGTTGGCCGGGCGCACCACGCGCGCGACTTCGGCGCCGTCGCGGATCAGGATCAGCGTTGGCCAGAGCTTGACCTTGAACGAGCGGCCGAGCGAACGGCCCGGGCCGTCTTCGATTTTCAGGTGCCTGACGTCCGCATGCGGTTCGAGCGCATTGGCAATCGATGCTTGCGCACCCTGGCAGTAGCCGCACCAGTCCGTGCCGAATTCGACGACGGTGGTGCCCGGCAAGGCGTCGAGTTCGGCTCGCGAGGGGGCGGTGGAAGAATAGGCGGTCTGCGTGGCCATGCGTGCTCCGAAGCGGTTTAACCTGTGCGGGCAGGGGTTGCGCTGCGCTCGCGTTCCCTGCGCGCGGATTTGCTAAGAGTAGCAGCTATGCCCGGGATCGTCAGGCAGCGCCGCGTCGGCCCATGTGCGGCGAAGCACGCGGCGGCGCGAATTTCACGCGAACGCATACGCCTGACGCGGATGGCGTGTTAAACATGGTCGGGTGCCGCGAGGCGGCGGCAAATCATCGTGTTCAGGAAGGGAAATGGGCGAAAGGATTTATCTGCGGTGTCCAGACAAGGACGAAACCGTCGCGGTGGCCACGGGCTTCAGTTGGGGCGCGCTGCTGCTGGGCTTTGTCTGGGCGTTGTCGAAGAAAATGTGGTTCGCCGCGTTCGTCATGCTGGCGGTCAATCTGCTGCTGTTCTGCTCGGGCCTGTGGGGCGAAACCGCCGACGTGATCGGCCTGGTGATCTCCGTGCTGTTCGGCATGGCCTGCGGCATTTACGGCAATCAGTGGCACCGCTGGACGCTGGAAAAACGCGGCTACGTCGTGGTGTGAGCGGTGCGGCAATGCGCGGCAGGCGGCCGCGCAGGAGCGAATATTGCTGGGCACAGGCCGCGCCTACGCGCGCCGAAGCGAATCAAACGAAGCGCGCCGTTGAACGCGCCGTCGAACATCGTCCCAACGCGTCATGGAGGCATGCCATGCCAGATGCAGTCGCCGCACGCAGTTCAGCCACGTTTTCTCTTCAGCTTCGCCGTTGTTTGCGCGGCCTGCTCGCCGCGTCGCTGGCCGTGTCGCTCGGCATCGCGCCGCTGGCACATGGTGCGGACCAGAGCTCTAACCCAGGCACCAACCCAGGCACTAACCCAGGCACTAACCCAGGCAC
>Ga0255336_100302_pt1 | contig 94043 bp, 81 predicted proteins | sample MeOH1_35cm_T3_17_FD_189102 | JGI IMG/M metagenome (GOLD analysis project Ga0255336, IMG submission 189102) | Sandy soil microbial communities from University of British Columbia, Vancouver, Canada - MeOH1_35cm_T3_179 | ecosystem: Engineered > Artificial ecosystem > Sand microcosm > Unclassified ... | reverse complement strand
TGCGGTTCGATAACCGCCCATGCTGCGTCTGTTATGTCGTGCCGATGCTGCTCGTTTGCCATCTTTGGAAACCTCCCGCTTTGGTTTCCTCTATTATATCACATTGCTATTGACGACACTATCTAAGCAAAAAGGCGGAGAGTATTCCGAATGCAGGGCTTTGCTTTCATGATAAAGAGCAGTGAGCAAAAGTGCGCACGCCGGCCGGCGTGCGCACTCTTGATGGCAAATGAAACATAAGACGGGGGTCCTAGAACGAGTTGTTCCATACCCGCATCAGCATGTTCCAGGTGGCCGGCCCTACGATACCGTCGGGCGTAAGCTCGAACATGCGCTGGAAGGCGACCACCGCCGCGCGCGTCTGCGAACCGAAGACGCCGTCCACGTCCACGGGCAGCAATGCGCCGTAAACGGAGGAAAGGTCGTTGAGGTAGCGCTGCAGCGTGCGCACGTCGTCCCCGCGCGAGCCCTGGCGTATCAGATAACCGGGATAGGATACCACGTAATCGGGCAGCGGCAGCCCTTCGCTCTCGATCTCGCTCAACCCCGTAACGCTCGTAAAGATACGGGAGAGCGCGTACCAGGTCGCCGGACCCACGATTCCGTCGGGGCTGAGGTTGAAAATCTGCTGGAACGCGCGCACGGCCGCCTCGGTTTCGGGCCCGAAATAGCCCGTGGCGCTCGAGATGGCGGGGATCGCCGGGTAATCCTGCCGGATGCGCAGAAGCTGCCGCTGGATGGTGCGCACATAGTCGTTCTGGCTGCCGCGGCGCTGGAGATAGCCGGGGTAGGAGCTTTGGATGCCGCGGATGTCGCTGGAAGTGACCAGCTCGACATCGTCGCCGTAGTAATAGCGCAGCATTTCCAGAGGGGTATAGCCCCGCTCCGAGAGCGTGACGGTGCCCCATTGCGAAAGCCCGTTGCAGGTGACGGTGCTGCCGTTGCAAAATGCGGCGAACAGCGGTTCCAGCCGCCCTTCCCGGCGCGGATATGTCGCAAACAGCTCATCCGTAAGCTGGCTGATGTTCGAGAAGATGTTGCGTCCGTCGACATACGCCTGATCGTAGGAAGTGGAACTGGTGATGTCGAAATCGTAGCCGCGGCTTTTGTACCACTCGGTAAACACACGGTTGAGCGCGAAGCCCACCTGCGCGTTGATGTTCGCGCGCAGCGCGTTCTCGGGCCAGGTGGGGTAGATTTCGCTGCTCGCCACGTTTTTGATATAATCCACGAAGGGCACCATCACATTCCTTGCGCTGGAGCCGGGCGCGCCCAGGTGCACGGTGATCGCGTCGGGAATATAAACGTACGGCATGACCCGCGTTTGCTGGAGCACCGCGGGGATCGCGTCCTGCATGCCGAACACGGGAATGACGGGGGAGAGGTAGGGCGCGAGCGGGTTGAAGGCCGCCGCCTGCTGCGGCAAAAGGTCGGGCGGCCCCACGGGCGTACGCGGGGTATTGGAAAGCAGGGCCGGGTCAGGGATCATGATGACGGTGCCGGCGTCCGCGGGCGCGAACGCCCTGCGCGCGGCGGCCATTACGGCCGCTGCGGCCGGCGGCATCCGTACCGGCAATATGGAATCTATTCCCGGGAATACCTGCACGCCTTCGACACGAACCGGGGAATAACCCGATGCGGATACCGCGACGGTATAACGCGAAAACGCGCGCTGCGCGGCGGTCGGGTCAAAGCTCGCTTCCAGCGGCGGCGCGGGCACGGTGATGCGTTCCGTCTGCCCGCTCGCGTTGGTAACGAGCGAGTTGACCTCCCCGGTTTCCTCGGATGTGACGGTGACTGCGGCGTTCATTATGGGCAGCAGACGATCGGCGCTTTTTACTTCCACGAGCAGGGTACCCTGTGCCATAGCGCACCATCCTTTTTTGGCAGATAGAAAATATTCCGTCCGGTCGCTCTATTGTATGCGCGGGATACCGGAACATGCTTTGCGCGGGGTTGCAGTTCGCTCTCTTTCGGCAACGCCGAATCCGGGCGTGTCAACGCATATTCCGCCGCCCGCCGGCTGGCGCTGAAACCCATATATATGGTATACTTTTCTTATATCTTAAGGGGTATGGACACGCATCACAAATCAATCGAAAGCAGGAGGACGGAGTATGGGGAGCTTCCGGATACCTGAAGGGCTGCGCCTTGGCGTGGCGGCCGCCGCAACGCAGATCGAGGGCGGGGATATGAACAACAGCTGGTATGCCTGGTACCGCAAAGGGCGTATCAAAGACGGCGCGGATCCTTCCATCGCAGCGCAGCATTACGAGCTTTGGCGGGAGGACGCCGAGCTTATGCAAAGCTTGGGCATCCAGGTTTACCGCATGAGCGTGGAGTGGAGCCGCATCGAGCCTCAGGAGGGCCACTTCAGCGAGGAGGCCATCGCCCACTATCGGGAGGAAATCTGCCTGCTGAAAAGCTACGGCATCGACGTGCTCCTGACGCTGCATCACTTCGCCAACCCCCTGTGGTTCGAGAACAGGGGCGCGTTCCTCTCCGACGGCGCGGAGGAGGTCTTTCTGCGCTTTGTGGAGCACGTCGTACGCGCGCTGGGCGACCTCGTATCGGATTACGTTACCATCAACGAGCCGAACGTCTACGCGACGCTTGGCTATTTTTACGGCGACTGGCCGCCGGGGGAAAAATCGCTTGCAAAGACCATGCGCGTAATGCGGGCGCTTGCGGGCTGCCACTGCAAGGCGTATACGCTGATTCACGGCGTGCGGGACGAAATGGGCTTTCATGATACCCGGGTGGGCTTTGCGCACCACATGCGGGTGTTCGTGCCCAAAAACCCGAATAACCTCGCGCACAGGGCAGGCGCCGCACTGTCGCGGCGCTTCTTTCAGGGCATGATCGTAAAGCCCTTTTACGAGGGGCGCGGCTCGTTTCCGCTGCGCGCGCCCGTCGGCGTGCAGCGCGGCTGGTACTGCGATTTCCACGGTCTCAACTACTATACGCGTTCCGCGGTGGAGGGGATAGGGGACGGCGTCAGGCCCGGCGTGCCCGTCAGCGACCTCGGCTGGGAGATTTACCCCGAGGGCATCGCGCTCTGCGCACAGGAGCTGTACGGGCGGTACGAGCTGCCTATCTATATCACCGAAAACGGCACGTGCGACAGCCATGACACCTTCCGCAGCCGGTACATTTACGAGCATCTGGAGGCGCTCGTAAAATCCGGCCTGCCGGTGGAGCGCTATTACCACTGGTGCTTTACGGACAATTTCGAGTGGCTGGAGGGCGAGAAAGCCCGCTTCGGCATCGTACATACCGATTACCGGACCGGTGCGCGCACCGTCAAGGAAAGCGGCGAGTTCTTCGCCGCCGTCATCCGCAAGGGTGGCGTGGACGAAGCGCTCTACGACCAATACTGCAGGCAGGTATACCGCATCAACGGAGAGGGGAAAAGGGTATGACGGAGCCGAAGTGGTGGAAAGAGCGGGTGGTCTACCAGATCTACCCGCGCAGCTTCTGCGACAGCAACGGGGATGGCATCGGGGACATCCCCGGCATCATAGGGAAGCTGGATGTGCTCAAGGACCTGGGCGTCGGCATCCTTTGGCTTTCGCCCGTATACGCCTCCCCCAACGAGGACAACGGCTACGACATCAGCGATTACCGCAACATCAACCCGGAATTCGGCACCATGGCGGACATGGAGCGGCTCATCGCCGAGGCGGGCAGGCGGGATATCCGGGTCATCATGGACCTTGTCGTCAACCACACCTCCAGAGAGCACGAATGGTTCCAAAAGAGCAGGGACAAAAATAGCCCCTACCGGGACTATTACATCTGGCGGCCGGGCAAGGGTGAGGGGAAGCCGCCCAACAACTGGACCAGCTTCTTTGCGGAGGACGCCTGGGAGTACGACGCGCCAAGCGGCGAGTATTACCTGCACCTGTTCGCGCGCGGCATGCCCGATCTCAATTACCGCAACCCGCGCGTCGTCCAGGAAGTGAAGGACATCCTGCGCTTCTGGCTGGATAAGGGCGTAGCGGGGTTCCGGTGCGACGTGATCAACATCCTGTACAAGACCTCGCTGGAGGACGGGAAAAACCGGCTGATCCTCAAAGGGATCGAGCATTATCTCTCCCAGCCCGGCTGCCACGCGCTGCTCAGGGAATTCCGGCGGGAGGTGCTCTCTCTATACGATTGCTTCACCGTGGGCGAAACCGTGTTCGTAACCCCGCAGATGGGGCTGGACCTCTGCGCGCCCGAACGGAAGGAGCTCGACATGATCTTCTCGTTCGAGCACATGGAAACGGACCAGGTCATCGTCAAGTGGTTCAAAACGCGTTTTTCCCCGCGCAAGTTCGCGCAGACGCTCATGAAGTGGCAGCGCGCTCTGCCCTGGAACGCCAACTATCTGGAGAACCACGACCAGCCGCGCAGCATCTCCCGTTTCGGGGACGACAAAACCTATTGGGCCGAGAGCGCCAAGCTGCTCCTGACGCTCCTGTTCACGCTGCGCGGTACGCCTTTCCTCTACCAGGGACAGGAGATCGGCATGACGAACTTCGATTTCACCTCCATGGACGAAATCAAGGATGTGGAAAGCCATAACGTCTACCGCCTTGCGACCCGGCTCCATCTGCCGCGCGCCTACCGCTGGCGCATGATCGCAAAAACGGGCCGGGACAACGCGCGCACCCCCGTGCAGTGGGACGATTCAAAGAACGCCGGCTTCACCGCGGGCACGCCGTGGATCGGCGTCAACAAGAACTATACGCGCATCAACATGGCGGCGCAGATGGCGGACGAAAACTCCGTCCGCAGCCACTGCAAGCGGCTCATCGCGCTGCGCGGCTCCGAAGAAGCGCTGCTTTACGGCGATTTCAGGCCGCTCGCCGCGCAGAACGATTTGTTCGCGTTCGAGCGCAGCCTCGCCGGGAACGCGTTTACGGTGCTGCTCAACTTTTCATCCGAGCCTGTCCGCGCGGATTACCGCGGCAGGCTGGTGCTTTCGAATTATCCCGGGGAGAGCTATACCGGCGGCCTGCGCCCTTATGAGGCCGTGATCCTCCAAAGCGGGGTGCGCATATGAGCGAGTGGATCGTCTGCCGCGACGGCGCGTTCTATCTTTCCACCGCGCATACCAGCTACTGGTTCCGCGTGACGAAGTTCGGGCATATCGAACACATCCACTACGGCGAGCGGCTCTCCCCGCAGGATATGGAGCCGCTCTCTCTCAAACGCACGTCTGCGCCGGGCAGCAGCGTGTTGTACGATCCTTCCGACGGGACCTACTGCCTGGATAACCTTCCGCTGGAGTGGAGCGGCATCGGCCGGGGCGATTACCGGCACCCGCCCGCCGAGCTCATCATGCCCGACGGCACCTTTGTATCCGATTTTACCTTCGTTTCCTATGCGATCAATCCGGGCGCCGCGCCGATGCGGACGCTTCCCTGCGCGTACGGGGAGCAGAGCGCGTGCGAGACGCTGGTGCTGACCCTCCGCGACCGCTGCGCCGGCGCCGAGCTTTGCCTATACTATACCGTGTTTCCCGAGACGGATGTGATCACCCGCCGCGCCGTGCTGAAAAACGGCAGCGAACGCCCCCTCGTCATCCGGCGGCTGATGAGCATGATGATCGACCTGCCCAACCGCAATTTCAGCTTCGTGACCTTTGACGGCGGCTGGAGCAAGGAGGCGCACCGGCACGACCGCAGGCTCCAGTACGGCATGTTCGTCAATGAAAGCACCACGGGCGCGTCCAGCAACCGCCACAATCCCGGCGTGCTGCTGTATGAGGAGGGCGCGTCGGAGGACCGGGGCCGCGTCTACGGCTTCAACCTCGTATACAGCGGCAACCATTATACCGCCGTGGAGCTTTCCAACCACGACCTTGTCCGCGTTGCGACGGGCGTCTCCCCGCACTGCTTCCAATGGACGCTCGCCCAGGGGGAGGAATTTGAAACGCCCGAGGCCGTGCTGACGTTTTCCGAAAACGGCTTCAACGGCATGAGCCAGAGCTTCCACGATTTCATCAACCGGCACATCGTGCGCGGGGATTGGAGGGAGCGGGAGCGTCCGGTTCTCATCAACAATTGGGAAGGGACGTTTTTCAAATTCAGCCAGGGCAAGCTGCTGCGCCTGGCGCGGCAGGCGAAAAGCCTGGGCGCGGAGCTGTTCGTGCTCGACGACGGCTGGTTCGGCGCGCGCGACGACGATACGAAGGGCCTTGGGGATTACGCCCCCAACCGAAAAAAGCTCCCGGGAGGCGTCGGCGGGTTCGCGCGGCGCGTCAGGAGGCTGGGCCTGTCCTTCGGGCTTTGGTTCGAACCCGAGTGCGTCAACGAGGACAGCGATTGTTTCCGCGCACATCCCGATTGGGCGGTGCGCGCGCCGGGGCGCGCGCCCGTGCATGGGAGAAACCAGCTCCATCTCGACCTCTGCAACCCGGACGTGCGGGATTATATCGTGGAGAACGTCCGCCGCGTGATCGGGGAAGGAGACGTCTCCTATGTCAAATGGGATATGAACCGGCATATGGGAGACATGTATTCCTCCTTCGTGCCGGGGCAGGGGGAATTCTTCCACCGCTACATGGTGGGCCTGTACGAGATCCTCCACCGGATCTTCGACGACAAGCCGCATATCCTCCTGGAGATGTGCTCGAGCGGCGGCAACCGGTTCGATCTTGGCATGCTCTGCTTTGCCCAGCAGATCTGGGCGTCCGACGATACCGATCCCGTGGAGCGGCTGGAGATACAGGGCGGGCTGTCCTACCTGTACCCGCCTTCCTCGATGGGCGCGCACGTGTCGAGCGCGCCGCACCAGCAGACGCTGCGGGCTACGCCGCTTCATACGCGCTTCCACGCCTCCTGCTTCGGTTGCCTGGGGTACGAGCTGGATCTCAAATATCTCTCGTACGCCGAAAAACGGCAGGTGCGGGAGCAGATCGCCTTTTACAAGGCGCACCGCCGCACCTTCCAGTACGGCCGCTTCTACCGTCTGGAGACGGGGAAGGGGAATAAGCGCGTTTTCGAGAGCGCGTCGTCCGACGGCGGCGAGGCGCTGGTGGGCTTCTTCCAGACGCAGGCCCAGGCCTCCGAAGGGTTCGACCGCCTGCCCGCCGCGGGGCTAATCGGTTGTGCCCGCTACCGCGTACAAACGCGGCCGCAGGGCCTGCGCGTCAAGGGATTCGGCGCGCTTATCCACCATATCCTGCCCGTGCGCGTTCATCCCGAAGGATTTCTCGTGCGAGCGGCCGACAAATTCTATATGCTGCCCGACTGCGTGGAGGAATACTGCGCGGGGGGCGACGCCTGCATGGCGGGGATTCTGCTCAACAACCAGTTCATCGGAAGCTCCTACGATACCCATGTGCGGCTGATGGGCGATTTCGGCTCCAATCTGTATGTTTTTACGCGTGAGGAGGAAACCGTATGAAGAAGAACTACAACCGCTATACCTTCGGCCTGGGCACCGTCGGGCGGGACATGGTGTACAGCATGTTCAGCATGTTCCTCATGTACTATCTGACCGAGGTTTTGCAGCTTAACGATTCCGTGATGTGGTGGATCACAGGCGCGCTTTTCTTCTTCCGCGTGTTCGACGCGGTGAACGATCCCATCATGGGCGTCATTGTGGACAACACGCATTCCAGGTTCGGCAAGTTCAAGCCGTGGATCGCGATCGGCGCGTTCGTCTCGGGCATCTTCACGGTGCTGATGTTCACGGATTTCCATCTGACGGGCGCAGCGTTCATCGCTATGTTCTGCCTGCTGTATCTGCTGTGGGAGATCGGCTTTACGGCCAACGACATTTCCTACTGGTCGATGCTGCCCGCGCTTTCCACCGACCAGAAGGAGCGCGAAAATACCGGCGCGTTCGCCCGTATCTGCGCCAATATCGGCATGTTCGCGGTGGTGGTGGGGATACTGCCCATTACGCAGCTGCTATCGGACCGCCTGGGCAGCATGACGAAGGCGTTCACCGTATTTGCGGCCATCGTGGTGCTGATGATGTGGGCGGGGCAGTGCATCACGCTCTTTTTTACGCGGGAGCCGCGCGGCCTCTTTGTGCAGGAGTCCCAGACCACGCTGGGCGGCATGTTCAAAGCCATTTTTCAGAACGACCAGCTTTTGATTACCGCCGTCGCCATGTCGCTCTTTCAGTTCGGCTATATGACGACGACCGGCTTCGGCGTCTACTACTTTAAGTACGTGTTCGGCAATGAAGACATGTACTCAATCTTCGCGGCCATCCTGGGCGTATCGCAGATCGCGGCGCTCGCCGTGTTCCCGCTGTTCAGCAAACGGTACGACCGGCGTACGCTCTACACGGCCGCCACCGTCAGCGTGGTGCTGGGATATGTGATCTTCTTCCTTTCCCCGGCCAACATGATCTATATCGGCATATCGGGCATCCTGATCTTCGTCGGGGAAGCGTTCATACAGCTTTTGATTCTCGTGTTCCTGACCGATACCATCGAATACGGCCAATGGAAGCTCGGCAAACGCAACGAAAGCGTGACGTTTTCCATACAGCCCTTCATCAATAAGCTGGGCAACGCGGTGGCAAGCGGGATCGTGGGCGCGACGCTGATCGTTTCGGGCATCAACTCCGCAAATTCCCCCGCCGACGTCACGCCGCAGGGGCTTCAAATATTCAAAATCGCCATGTTCGTGCTGCCGCTGATCTTCATACTCGCGGGTTACCTCGTATACCGCACCAAGTATAAGATCGACAAGGCGTTCTACGATAAGATCCTTGCGGAGCTCCACGAGCGCGGACAGCTGGGCAGCGAAGAATAAGTGCGCCGGGAGCCGCCGCGCGGAGCTTGTTGCCGAACTGTTTACACTTCCTTGTTTGACGTTGCGGCCTAAAACTGCTAGAATCTGCGTATGCTGATGATGGACGCCCCGATCACGGGCGTATTTGCGGAGGACACACCATGAAGCAAGGGGTAAGGACCGCTCTGTATTTCGTTGCCGCGGTGGTAATCACCGCGGTTATCAGCGTTGCGGTCACGCTCACCGTCATCAACAGGGGCAGGGGAGACCGCGTCGTGCTGGATACCGGCACCTATCAGTCGTACCAGAGCCTGGCGCCGCTGCTCGAACTGAAGGACACTATACTCAAGGAGCATTACGGCAAGGCCGTTACCAGCGATTCGCTTCTTGAGGGCGCCCTTAAAGGCATGATAGGTTCGCTGGATGACCCTTACGCGCGCTATTATACGGAAGAGGAATATAAGGCCTATCTGGAGAAGCTGGGCGGCGCGTACCACGGCATCGGCGCGCTGGTTGGGCAGCCGGACGAGAAGGGCGTGCCCGTGCTCAAGGTGTACGAGGACAGCCCCGCGCAGAAGGCCGGGATTCTGGACGGCGACATCATTACCGCAGTCGACGGGAACACGCTCGCGAACCTGACGATGGAGGAAGTGGAAGCGTTTTTCGGCGGGAAGGACGGCACCACGGTACACCTGGATATCCTGCGAAATGGCGCCCCGCAGACGATGGACGTCACCCGTGGCCAGGGCGTTGTAAACCGCGTGACGCATAAGCTTTTGAACCAGCGCACAGGCTACATCCGCATCGATCAGTTCACGGGCACCGCCAGGGACGAATTCACCGAGGCGCTGCGGGACCTTACGGATAAAAGCATGCGCTGCCTGGTGCTCGATCTTCGGGACGATCCGGGCGGCGAGCTTTCGCAGGTGGTCGCCATCGCCGACGAGCTGCTGCCCGAAGGCGTCATCGTCACCGTCCGGAGCACGGACGGCAAGGCGGACGTGTACAAATCCGACGCGAAATGCGTCACTGTGCCCATGGCGGTGCTGGTCAACGAAAATTCGGCCTCGGCCAGCGAGATATTGGCCGCGGCCATACAGGACAGCGGCGCGGGCACCGTTGTCGGCACAAAGACATACGGCAAGGGCGTGGTGCAGACGACGGCCGAGCTCGCCTCCAACGGCGGCTGGGTAAAGCTTACCACTGCGGCCTATTTTACACCCGGCGGCGCCAATGTGGACGGTAGGGGCGTTCAGCCCGATATCGAGGTCGATCTCGCGGAAAACATCAAGGGAAAACCGATCAGCGAGATCGATACCGACGACGACGCCCAGCTTTGGGCGGCATTGGATGAGGTGCGCGATCAGGCGGACGCGCAGAGCTCCGCAGGATGATACAGGGGAGGAATCAATATGAATAACGCAGCCGCGGGCAGCGAGCCCTATGAGGCGCTGGTCCGGGAGGCCGCCGAGCAGGCGGCGGGCAACGGCATCTTTTTGATGACCGGGAAGCAAGAAAAGAACCCTATGACGATCGGCTGGTGCCAGTGGGGCGTAATTTGGGGGATGCCTGTCTGCACGGTGCTGGTGCGGCAAACCCGCTATTCGCACGGCTTGCTGGAGCGGGACGGCGTATTTACGGTTTGCGCGCCCGAAAAGGGTACCATGAAGAAGGATCTGGCCTTCTGCGGCTCGCGCTCGGGGCGCGATATGGACAAAAAGGCGCAGCTCAAGCTGGCGACGGTCCCCGCGCGGGCGGGCGGCGTCGACGCCCTCGCCGGGTGCGCGCTGCATTTCGAGTGCGAGGTTGTGTTCAAGCTGGAAATGGGCGGCCATATGGATACGCTCGCCCCGGAGATCCGCCGCCGCTTCTACGACCCCGCGGCGCAGGAAGGGGAGGACGGCAACCCGCATACCGTTTATTTCGGGAAAATCGTGGCCGCATACCGGGCGCAGCAATAGCCTGATAGATTCAAAATAGAAGCAACAGAATTTGCATCCTTTAGAGTGTAAAAAATCCGGGATTGTCAAGGGGCCGCGGCCCCTTGACTTATTATATTTCCGGCAACGGCTGCATGTACGCCGAAACGGATGAAAGCCGCGGGCTTTCTTACCCTTCGGGAACCGCCGGCCGCACCAAAGTGCAGGCGGTTCCTGCAAACTCACGAAAGTGGCGCAGTCACTTTCGTGACAAGCAAAAAGGATGCGCCTTTGCATCCTTTTGTTATGCAGGCGGAGATCCGCCGTGCATGCCTTTGCGCCTGCAGTGCGCTTAGTGCCTGTCTCCCTCTTCCTTGACTTCCTTGTGCTCGCCCCTGCGGAAGAGCATCGTAATGCCCCATAGACCCGCCAGGCCAACCAGCGTATACACGATACGGGAAACGATGCCGCTCATTCCTCCGAACAGGGCGCCCACAAGGTCGAACTGAAACAGACCGATCAATCCCCAGTTCAGCGCGCCGATGATGATCAGGATCAATGAAAGGGTATCCATACTATCTCTCCTTCGATTTCCCCTTTGAGGGTGAATTCATCCCCCGCTGATTGGGGACGAGAATAGTATGCTCAAAAAAAACGTCCGCATGCGCAAAAGGGCACGGGACGATAAAAAAGAAAAATATGTAAAATATCTCAAAATATCGGGAGTAGAAGCAGGCAGAGGGCGGTCAGCCGGAGGCTTGTTTCTGCTTTTCGGGGAAGAGCTCGATCTCCAGCTTATCAAACGCAACCGGCTCCATAAAATCCGAGGGAAGGAAGGCCGTACGTCCAAAGCGCGCAAGCTGCTCGAGGTGCTTGTTCAGCACCACGGGGCGGCTTTGCTGCAGCGCCCGGCATAGCTCTCCGATCACCTGCTGCCACGCTTCCGCTTCCGCCGGGCGCGCGCCCGGAAATTCCATGACAACGTCCTGTATGATTTTCTGCTTCGTGCGCAAAAGCGCCCAAACCTTCATGCCCGCTCCCTTCGCGCCGGTACGGCGCGTATTGCATTTGTAATCATAATAGGATGGCGCGGCCATGGCCGCGCCATCCGCAAAAAGCCGTGCGTTCTAACTGTAGAACCAGCAGTAGACCTTCGGGAGGCCCGTGGCCTCGTCCAGGCCCATATAATCGCCGTAAATATTGTGGCTCTTGCCGTCGTTCGTGACGGTCTTCGTCGCATGATACTCGAATATGATTTCTCCCGCCGACGTCTTGAGCCGCGCGATGGCGTAAGGCTCGGACTGCAGCACCTCGGTCACCTCGCCCTTGCACAGATAGGAGGCCTTGTGCTTGGTTTCCTGCGTCATGCGCGCGTAATCCAGCTTATAGACCGCCTTGGTGTAGGTGTCCATATTCGGGGCCCGCTCCACAACGACGGCGGCGTTGGTGGATACGCCGTCCTTGGTGGCCGTGACCTGCAGCTCATAGTGCCCCACATTGGCCATCTGCGCCGTGAAGGAGAAATCCCCGGTCTGGGAGTTGACGTTCGGGGTGCCGGCCGTTACGCCGCCGGGCGCCGTTACGGAGATCGCGGCGCCGGGATCCGTTACGCCTTTTACGGTGGCGGTATCCTGGTCCGAGGGGGCGCGCAGCGTGCTTTTTGTGAAGGTCAGCGTCGCCGCGGCCTGCGAGTAATCCACATTGATGGTCTGCTTTGCGATCTGGTAGCCGTTTTTGCGGGCTTCCACGGTCAGCGTATAGACGCCGAGATCGGGCAGCGTGTAACTTCCCGTAAACGTTCCGTCTTCAGCTACGGTAAGCGCCGTGCCTTCCACCGAAACGGCTACCGTGCCGTCGTCCACCTTGCCCGAAACGGGGACCTCGGGTTTCCCCACCGTAATGGAGGAGGCGGAGGGTTCCGTAAGCGAAAGCGTAAGCGCCGGAGCCGCGACGGTGATGGCGGGGATCTTGAGCGGGACCACCTCGCCGTCCTTTGTGGTAACGCTGATATCCGGTACGACCTGCGCGGTCGTGCCGTCTACCGGCTCGGCGGCCAGCAGGCTGGCCTTGGGGATGCGAATCTCCTGTTTGTTGTCGCGGCCCACCACAACGGATTTTTCCTGATCGCCGACGCGCACGGTAACGGTATTGCCCTCGCGCACGAATACGGTGATGATGTAGCAGTCCACACCCGCGTCGTTCTTGCCCTCCGTCTGGACGGCGTCCTTCAGTATGGGGGAGCCGCCGAAGACGTTGCGGAAAAACCCGCCGTAGCCGCTGTAATTCCTGTTGACAAGTATCGTGCCGAACACGACGAGCAGCACCACCAACACGGCGGCGACGATATAGAATACGGTATTCCTGTTGTTCCTGCCCCGCCGGCGTCCCAGCGAGCCGGAAGAGGATTTCGGCCGGGATACGCCCTTACCCGTGTGCGGCGGGGGCGTACGCTTGCGCGGCGGGGGCGAATACGCCTCGTCCTCATCCTCCATACGGTACAGGGGAGGACGCTGCGGGGTACGCGGGTATCCCTCCTGGCCGTAGCCGTTCTGATCGGCGTCATATCCGCCGGCGCTGCCGATGGGCTGTTCGGAGCCGGGCTGCTGCCTGAAGGAAGCGGGTTCGAACCGGCCGCTCTGCGTCACCGGACGGAAACCGCGCACGGGGGCCTGCCCGCAGGGGTACGCCTCGGGCGGTTCGTTATAGGAGGACGCGCCGGCGTCCGCCTGTTCCTCGGGGGTGGGCTGGTGGAGCGTTACCGTCGGCTCTTCCTCGGGAAGCTCGTCCACCGAATTGATATCAAAATTGGGCTTGGGCCAGCTGGGCGAGGGCACAAATCCCCAGCTTGGCCGGTCGGTTTCGGCATTCTTCCTGGGCTCCGCGGATTTGCCGGGCATATCGGCCACCAGGAGCGCGCCGCAGACAGAGCAATATTTTTTACCCGCCTCATTGTAAGCGCCACATTGTTTGCAAACCATGGATATACCTCCTGTGAGTTCGCGCAAAAATACGCGGCAATCAAAGCGCAGGCTCGTTTCGTGGTTTTATTATACTGGATGCGTCCGCCCAGTGCAAAGAAAAGTTGCCTTCTTCCGGTTTCGCGCGCGTATTTTTACAATTCTACAATAAATTCGGGACGAACTCCCGAAAAATACGCGTTCACCTGCGCCGCCGCCGTAACGGCCATGCGCACGGACGCCTCCTTGGTGAGCGCCGCCGCATGGGGAGTAAGCAGCACGTTGGGGAGCCTGAGCAGCGGGTTGTCCGCCTCCGGAGGCTCGGAAGCATACACGTCGAGGCCCGCCGCGGCCACATGCCCTTCCTGCAGGGCGGCCAGAAGATCTGCCTCCACCACGACATCGCCGCGCGCGCAGTTGATAAACACCATACCGCGCTTTGCAATACCAAATAAAGACGCGTCAATCATGCCGCGGGTTGCAGGGGTGCTGGGGCAATGCACCAAAATAAAGTCGGATTCCCGGAATAAAACGGCGGGCTCCCGCGTGACCCTGTACTGCGGGAAGGCCTCCCGCGCGAGATGCGGGCCGCAGGCGATGATATTCATCTGAAAACCGTTGTGCAGGATATCCGCCGTAAGCCTTCCGATGTGCCCCATGCCGATGACGCCCGCGGTCTTGCCGTAGAGTTCCGTCGGAATATCGAGCAGGCGCACGTTCCATCCGCCCGTGCGCACCGCTTTATCGAACGGCTGAAGATACTTCGCAAGGGAAAGCAGCATTGCCACCGCGTGTTCGGCCACCGAGACGGCGTTGGCGTTGGGGGTGTTGGTAACGACGATGTTGCGCCGCTTTGCCGCCTCAAGGGGAATATTGTCCAGCCCCACGCCGAAACGGGAAATGATTTTCAGATTCGCCGCCGTATCCAGCAGGCGCTCGGTGAGAAAGACGTTGCCGCGCAGCAGCAGGGCGTCCGCCTCCGGCAGCAGCGCTTCAAACGGAGCCTGTCCGGGAGCTTCGGGGAGCAGAACGCGGTATTCTTTCAGCATCGCCATCGCGTCGGGATGGATCGCCTGGGAGAGCAGCACCGTCTTCATGGGGTATTCTCCGCTCAAGGTTCATTCGTAAGAACCGTTCCCAATATGATACGTCCAAACCCCGTTTCCTGCAAGCGGCGAAAGGGCGCCCGCATGGCTGCGCGGCCGCGCGGCGGCTTAACAAATACCGGCAAAAAGCACTTGCGCAAAGGACATGCGCATGGTATAATTACGTTCGTTCGGCAAGCGCCCAGGCGCACGGCCGGGCAAAAACAGGGCAAAAGCGTTTTGCAGCCTAAAATAGGGGGGGTGAATCATTTGGCAAATATTAAATCCGCAAAGAAACGGGTGGGCATTACCGCGAAGCAGAATCTGCGCAACCGCATGGTGAGCTCGGCGGTCAAGACCTCCATCAAGAGGTACGATCAGGCGCTGACCGCGGGCGATGCGAAAGCTGCAGAGGCGGCCTATATAAAAGCAGTCAGCACCGTTGATAAAGCGGCCAGCAAAGGCGTCATCCATAAGAATGCCGCCAACCGTAAGAAAGCGCAGCTTGCGAAGCGCGCGGCGGCCAACTGATTCACCATTTCAGAAATCAGAATAAGCCCGTCTGAAATAGGCGGGCTTGCTTTATGCCGCGCTGTCGGCCGGTTATACGCAGCGAAGCGTCTGCGCGTGCTTGCTGATACAATCGAAGCTCTGCTGGCTGATGACGTGCTCGATACGGCAGGCGTCCGCGCGCGCGGTCTCCTCATCCACGCCCAGCCCCATCAGGTAGCTGGAGAGGAGTTTATGCCGGCAGTACACCCGTTCGGCGATTTCCTGCCCTTTTTCCGTCAGCGTGATCAAACCCGCGTTGTCCATGTTGATATATCCGTTTTCCCGCAGCCGCTTCATGGCATAGCTGATGCTCGGCTTGGAGAAATGCAGCTCATTGACAATATCTATGGAACGCACCTGGCCGTGGAGCTGAGAGAGCTTCAATATCGCTTCGAGATAATTCTCGGCGGATTCCTGAATTTTCACAACAATGCCCCCCAATCCTCAGAATGATGACGCTATTATCATACCATGCGGTTGCCCGGCTCGCAAACCCGCATCCCAAAATATCACAGTTTTGATACAAATGGGCGAATCAAACGACGTGCGCGCCTGCGGTTCCTTCCGGACGGCCGGTCAGCGGGCCTGCCCGGGGGCGTTCGGCGCCGCATCCGGCCGCGCGTGGGGCCGGCGAGGGCTATGGCGGGGGAAGCCTTGGGGAGGCACATCCACCGGCCGCATAAATACACATGAAATGAATAAATTTAGCATTGGAAAAAGTACAAGGAAAAGGCGTCATTACTTACATTTTATTGTTTGCGCGCCATGTTATATAATTAGTTCATTCATCGAAATTCGGGTATATATGTAATGAATCGTTATGCTTCTTTTCCTCCGTTAGGGCCCGCCATCAAACCGAAAGGCGCGATCCGCATGCAGAACATCGGGCGGGATGCCGCCGGGACCTGTTGTTTTCTGGGCCAAAGCTTTGAAAAATTCTTCGAAGGGCAAGGTGAGAACAACTCTGCCTACATGTCGCTTTTGATTAAAATTGTCCTGGAAATTGAATCCAAAATGGACAAGGGATGCGATACGTTCCTGACTCCGCTATGCTGCAACGCGGAAATCTGGTTTGCCGAAGCGGTGCTCGATCTCAGGAGGGCGTACCCCGATAAGCATCTCAGGCTCATCAGCATATTGCCCGCAAAAGAGGATTGCTCCGCCGGGCCGGCCAGCCGGCGTGCGCAGCATATTGTGCCTCTTTCGGACGAGGTCGTTACGCTGGATATCAGCAGGGCAGCCGATTATATGCAGACATGCGTCGGATATATGCTTGCGCACGCGGGGCATCTGATCGTTGTGCGGGATGAGCGCAACGCGGGCGCGCACGCGGTGGCGGAGGAGGCGTGCAAGAAGGGCCTGGAAACGACCGTCATCACCAGCAAGGGCGACCGTAAGGACACCATCACCGTGCGCCATCTGACCATACTGCACTGACGCTCCTTCCGGCAGCGGTCCGCTCCTTAAGACGAAAAATCCCGTGTGAAAATATCGCTGTTTTCGAGCAGGCTTTCTACCGTATCAAATCCCAGGCGGTGCAGCAGTTCGATGACAAACGGGTTCTCGATCGGCGTTTGATACGGCGCGCCGTTCCCATATTCGTAAACGTTTGCACGCCCCTCTTCCCTGGGGATCAGCGCCTTTGGCCCGCCCACGCAGCCGCCCACACAGCCCATGCCCTCAAGGAAGTTCGCCGTCCGTTCGCCCTTGAGGACACTGTTGAGCATCTGCTTGCAGGCCGGGATGCCGTCCGCCTGCGCGGCATGCACCGTGATTTCGCGGTGGGGGTTGAGGCGGCTTACGGCCTTTTGTACGGCTTCGCTTACCCCGCCCGTCGTGGCGTAGATGCGGCCCGCGCGGGAGGAATGGTCCCGCTCGTCCTCGGGCATATCGGCCGGATTGATCCGCGCGAATTCGAAAATATCCCGCATTTCATGGAAAGTGAGCACAAAATCGGTGGAGGAAGCGATATCCTTTTCGCGCGCCTCCGCCTTTTTTGCGATGCACGGCCCGACGAACACCGTAAGCGCGTCGGGATGCAGCGCCTTGATGGACCGCCCGCAGGCGGCCATGGGGGAGACGGCGGCGGGCACATGGGGAACCAGTTCGTGGTATACCCGGCGGATCATGGCGATCCACATAGGGCAGCAACAGCTTGTGAGCTGATAATCCTTTTCGGTAAGGATGTTTTTATCGAATTCCAGCGCTTCCTTGAGGGTGAGGATATCCGCAAACAGCGCGACCTCGATCATGCCCGTAAAACCCAGCCGCTTGAACGCCGTACGGAGCTTCCCCGGGGTGACGCAGCTTTTGAACTGGTTGATAAACGCAGGCGCGATCATCGCGTATACCGGCGCCTTCGCCTCATGGACGGCGTACATCGCGGGGAGAATATCGCGGCTCTCGGTCAGTTTTTTGGCGCTGCAATTCTCGATGCACGCCCCGCACCCCACGCAAAGCGCGGGATTGATGGCAATATTGCCATCATCGTCCCTGTAAAGCGCGTCGAACAGGCACTTGCCCGCGCAGGCGGCCTGCTCGCTTTCCGAACAGGCGCATTCGCCGATGCGGATCACGGGCGGATGCTGCTCCGGGTTGAGCAGGCAATCGAGCTGATGCGGATCAAAGCTTTCCTGCCGGAGGGAGGCCATCTCCTCGGGGAGCTCGTCCTTCACGGCAGCTTTTACCAAACGATCGTACAGTTCCTGAAACGTCAGCATACGCATTCCTTCCGCTTGCTTTTCTTCCCTTCTTATTATAAGGGAAACGGGGCGAAATGGAAAGCGCCGCCGCCAAATACGCAAAGTTCCCGCCCGGCACGGCGGGACTATGCTCCCGCAAAAATGGAAAAACAGAAAGCCGCTTCGTTATTTCTTATGGTATACAAAACTTGCAGGTCCTTTACGTTTGACGCTGTAAAATCCTTTGGCTTCTGTTGTATAATGGATAATATATTTGTACTTTAGGAAGGAGACTGCGCCGTGGCGGTCAGGCTCGCATATACCATTGTGCTGTTCTCCTCCGTGCCCATCGCGGCGACCTTGATTGTTTATGCGTTTCGGAGACGAAGCGTTCCGGGCGCGGGTTACTTTATAGCGATCATGGCCGCGGCGATTCTGTATAGCTGCTTCTACGCGGCCGAAATCAACGCGCGCAGTAGGGAAGCGGCCATGCTGTGGTTCGATCTGGAGCATATCCCGATCCCGATTCAGCACTATCTCTGGCTTATGATGAGCCTGGCTTATGCCGGCGTATCCCAAAAAACGCTTCGGGTGTACGGGCGCGTCATGCTGTATCACCCCGTTGCCTATTACCTCATATACTTTACCAACCGGTTCCACCACCTGTATATTTCCTCCTTACAATTCCGCGGCAACGGCTATTTTGACGTGCTGTTCACCGTGAAAGGACCGCTCTTTTTTGCGCTTATCGCCTCCGGTACTCTCATCGGCCTGATTGCGACGGCGTATTACTTCCGCGGATACAGAAAGGCGCCGCGGCTGCAGAGGGGCGGCTATGTATGCATGATCGTCGCCTCCCTGGCTCCGTGGGCGTCGGTCTATGCCAACCTGGCCGGCTTCAATACGCTGGGGCTGGATTATTTTCCGGGCGTCTCCGTTGTATCGGGCCTGCTGTACGCGTTCGGCATGTTCCGCTACAGCCTGTTCAACGCCATTCCCATTGCCACCGAAGCCGTTTTCCGCCAATCCCGGGATGGCGTGGCGATCATGGACAGGCTCAATCAGATCGTGGACGCCAACGATGCGTTTTTGGCGCTCTATCCCGGGCTGGGCGGGCTTTCCAGGAAGCTGCCCTTTTCCCGCTTCGCGCAGGAGCATCCCGAACTGAAGTCGATGCTTACGGGAACCGCAAAGCTTGACTTCCAGCGCGAGGAGAACGGCGAAACGCGTTATTTTTCGGCGGAAATCACCGGGATCACGTCCGAAAACAGCCGGCTCCTGATCGGCAGGATATTGACGGTTGAAGACATCACGTGGTACATCACCTATCAGAAACAGCTCGAGCAAATCGCTTCCAGCGCGCTCAGCCGCGCCGAGTCCAACGAGCTTTCCTTTTTACAGGCCCAGATCAAGCCGCATTTTCTGAATAATACGCTCAGCGTCATCGCCTCCATGATCACGCGCAGCCCTGAGGAGGCCAAGGCGCTGATTGCCGAGCTGGGGGAACATCTGGCCAACTGTTACTATTTTGACGACGCGTCCCCCATGATCTCCCTTGAAAAAGAGCTCGAAAACGTGAATACCTATGTATCCATCGAGAAAGCGCGGTTCCGGGAGCGCCTGAACTTCCACCTCGTTTGCGGGCAGGTGCCGCGGATCGACGTTCCCCGGCTGTGCATACAGCCGCTGGTAGAAAATGCGATCCGGCACGGCATCGGCAAGAAGGCGCGGCCCGGCAACGTATGGCTCGTGATCAGCGAGGAAGACGAACGCATCCGTTTCCTCGTCAAGGACGACGGCGCGGGAATGGAACAAGCGGCCGCTCTGGCGCTTCTGAATGCTGCGAATACCGGACGGGGCATCGGAATCTCCAATATTCATAAAAGGCTGTGCAAGTACTATGGGGAGGGGCTGCAGATCACCGCGGTGCCGGAGGAGGGTACGGAAGTTTCCTTCCTGATTCCCCGCACGCGGTGCGCAGGGGGCGGCGTATGATCCAGGCGATCGTGCCGGTGACGAATGGTTCCAGAACGTAACCGCCGCCCGGTCTCAGGGCGTGCGGTTGCTTTATTTTGGGGCGTTTGGGGTTGAAAATATTTTCCTTTCGCTCCGAAAAAGATGGTATAATGAATAGATAGTACTTGGAACAGGAGCGCCCCATGGAGCAGTCCAATTTTGGTTTGCCTGAGAAGAAGCCTTTGCTCGCGCTGGGGTTCGATCCCGCGCGGGCGGCGTTTTTCCTGCGCGCCCAATATGCGGACAAACCGTGCTCCATACTCACATTGACCAAGCGGTTTTTGCGGTACCCCTTCCCGTTGCGTCTGACGGAAGCCGGGGCATCCTCCATCCTCCTCAGACCCCCGGAATTTTTCCGGGTCCGCGCGTGGCTGCAGACGGTGGAACAGGTTTCGGACGGATGGCTGTCCGTCCGGATGGATGAAGCCGCGCGCGCGGTCCGGCAGGCGCAGACGCCGCCGCCCGGGTTCCTGCTGCGTTTTACCGCCGAAAACGGAAGCGATACGCTTACCTGCACGCCTCCGGAGCGGGCGGCGATGCTTGCGGAAAAGGACTGGTTTCTTTTTGGGGACGCGCTGTTCCATATTGAGTTAGGGTTCGCCGTGTCCGCCTCGCTGCGCGGCCCCGTCACCGGCGCAACGCTGGCGGCGCTAATCGTCAACGAGCTCCCTGCGCTCGCGGCGCAGGGCATCCGCGCGGATTGCCCTTACCGGTACGACCCCGTGCCCAACCTGCGCATCCGGGTCGCGGAAGTCGGGGAAAGCGTCACGCTGTTCCGGGAGCACGGCGCCGCGCTGCGCCCGCTTGCGGGGACCGCCTACGGATGGGACGGTACGACGCTGCGTCTTTTGGAGGACGATAGCTGGCTGAACGGCGTATTCGCCCCCGGCGGCGAGGCGCGCCTTTTTGGTGAGGATATCCTACGCTTTGCGGAGCAGGCGCGGGGGGCGTGGGCACAAAATCTGAGCGGCGATGTGGAGGCCCTGCTGCGCCGCTATACCGTTTATGAGGAGCCGGAACTTGTCCTGCACGCCTATACGGTGGAGCGCAACGGTATCGGCAAGGCGTACGCCCGCCCCGAGGTGTGGGCGGAGGGGATGCGCTTTCCGGCGTATGAGCTCTCGCTCTGCGTCAAACCGAACGCGTCGTTCGTGCGGGCGGGGGAGGGCTGGTTCTCCATCGATTCGCTGGAAAAACTCGGCTTGGGGCGCATGGGGCGGCTGATCGACGGCCGGCCCGTCAAAAACCCGTTCGCGCTGTCCGCAGGCGAGCTCCTCGCCCGCGGCGGACCGCGGCTTGCGGGGCCGTGGAAGCGCATGGCGATTGAGGACTTCCGGCCGGACAGGCAGGAAACGGAAGCGCTTGCCCATCTTCGCTTTTTGGCCCGCTGGGGATTGAACGGCGGGCTGAAAAACGGCGGGAGCGGCGAGAACATCGCGGCGCTTCGGGGGCTGTTCGGCGAGCTGTTTCTTCGCGCGCCCGCGTGCCGCATCATGGTTGTGGCGAAGCAGGAGCGGATGGGCGAGCTTTCCGGCGCGTTCCGGGCGTTTTCTCCCCTGCGGCTGGATGAGGACGGCCGGGAGCCGGCGCTCCCTCCGGGCCGGGGCTGCCTCGTCCTTGCCTCTGTGGGGGAATTGGTCAAGAACCTGCTGCCCGTTCCGGAGCAGTACGATCTGCTCGTGATGGTCGAGCCCGACGCGATGACAAGGTCCGTCCGTTCCAGGATCTTCACGGTCCTGTGCGGCATCCGGGCGACGCTGCGCATCGGGCTCTACGGGGACACGCCCCTTCGATACGCCGCGCTGGAAGCGCATGCGATTCTTTTGGGACAAACCTCGGCGCTGGAGGACTGGCTGATGATCGACCCCAACAAGCCGTATCCCACGCTGCCCGATCCTTATCCGCTGGAGCAGAAACCGCTGCCCCGTCCCGCGACGTTCGCGGAAATCGACATGGCCGGCCCCGTACAGCGCGGTGCGCCCATACCGCCGCGCGGGCAGCAGCCCTCGGCGGCCGCCCCGGCCCATCCGCCCGAAAGCCGGGCGATGGACCGCCGCTTTGTGGAGCAGGCGCGCAAATACGAGGATAAGACCGTTTCGCGGGCGGCGTTCGTGCCGTTCTCCTCTTACTGGCCCTCCTACTGGGTGATGGACGAGCTTCAGCGCAAATGGTATTTTTACTGGCGCGACAGGGTACGCTCGGGCGAATACCCCAAAACGGATCTTTCCTACATTTTTGTGTACACCTACGAGCTCATCAACCTTGTGGGCTGCAAAGACGCGCCGGACGGCTACAGCAAACTGATGGATGTGTACCTGCATTACAGGGAAGCGCATCCCGCGCTGGACAGGTACCTCAACGCCTGGATATCGGATTTCGCGCTGGCCTACCGGGTGGCGCTGACCAAGGGCGAAACCAACGCGTTCAGCCTCCTGCGCGGCATTACGGACCCCGACCGGCTTCTGTACGACCGGCTGCGCGAAAAACCCGTCCGGCTGGGCCTGCCGCTCATCGCGCTGGTATCCGAGTACGACGTCAGGAGCAGCGCCTTTTACCAAAAGCAGGGGGAGGCGCTCTGCCGGGAGCATATTCCCAGGGTCGTGGCCCTGGTGGACGCTTACCTTGAAAAAACGCAGGGCCGAAGGCTGGTCGAGCTGTTCTTTCCCGGCGTCATGCAGCGCGAACGGGCGCTGTTCCAGAACGCGATGTACGCGGGGCCGGTTACGGCCGTCCGCGTGGACGTCGTGCCGCTGAGCACGCACAAGCCCCTGCGGGAATTCATGAAGCAGGTCGTCCGCTGCGCGGAGAACAAGCTGCGGGAAATCAGCGGATACAAAGGGAAGCTTCGCGGCATCGAGCTGGAGGCGGATATTGCGCGGCTCATCGAGTCGTACCTCGACAGGGCGCTTATCAAGAAGCCCGCGCAGCCGCAGCGGGAGATCGCGATCGATCCCGAAAAGCTCAGCCGGGCCGCTGCCGAGGCGGAGGAAACGCTGCGTATGCTATCTGTGGAAAACGAGGAACTGCCCGATGCAGAGGAGATTCCGGACCCCCCCGCTTTGGAGCGGCCGGCGTCTCCGGCTGCGGCGGGCGGCGGGCAGGAGGAGGAACCGGGCGCGTGGCGCGCGCTTCTAGGGGCGCTGCCGCCGCAAGAGCGCTCGATCGTCCGGTCCATGGCGGACGGCGCGGACGAAAAGGAGCTGCAAAGCGTCGCGCTCTCCCTGGGTGCGCTGCTGGAACCCGCGTTCGAGCATATCAACGAGCGGGCGATGGAAATAACGGGCGACCTCCTCATTGAGGACGGCAAGCTCATTGAAGAATACGGGGAGCAGGTGCGACAGGCGTTCCCCGCGGAGGACTGAACATGATACCGACAAGGATACCCAAAAGAATCAGCACTACGCTGGTAAACGCGCTTTCTTCGGGCGTTGTGCCGCGGGTGGGCTTGGAATACATTACCGTCGGCCGGCGGTACGAGATCGAGGCGCTGCTACGCGATCTTGAAAATACGGCGGAAGGCGGGGGAGCCTTCCGGCTCATCACCGGCCGGTACGGCAGCGGCAAAAGCTTTTTGCTGCAGACCATCCGCAATTACGCGATGGACCGGGATTTTGCCGTGGCCGACGCCGATCTTTCGCCCGAACGCCGTCTCGTGGGCACCAAGGGGCAGGGCTTGGCGACCTACCGCGAGCTTGTCACCCATTTGGCCGTCCGTACCCGCCCCGACGGCGGCGCGCTGGAACTGATGCTGCAAAAATGGATCGCCGGCCTTCAGCAGGAGGCGATGCATGAAAACCCGGACGCCGGGGAGGCGCAGCTCGCCCGCATTGTGGAAGAACGCATCCTCTCGGCCACCGGGAACCTGGAGGCTCTGGTACACGGCTTTGACTTTGCGCTGGTGCTCTTAGCGTACTGGCGCGCCTATCAGCTGTGCGACGACGAGGGCAGGCAGGCCGCCCTGCGCTGGCTGCGCGGGGAATACGCCACCAAGACCGAGGCAAGGGCGGCGCTGGGCGTGGGCGCCGTGATCACCGACGACGATTGGTACGATTACATCAAGCTCTGGGCGGAGTTCGTCGTCAAGCTCGGCTATAAGGGGCTGATCCTGTTCATCGACGAGGGCGTCAACCTTTACAAGATATCCAACTCCATCAGCCGCACTGCCAATTATGAAAAGCTCCTGGCCATGTTCAACGATACCATGCAGGGCAAGGCGCCGTACCTGGCGATCCTCATGGGCGGCACGCCGCAGTTTGTGGAGGACGAGCGCCGGGGGCTGTTCAGTTATGAGGCGCTGCGTTCCCGGCTGATGGACGGCCATTTTTCGCAGGAAGGCGCGCGCAACCTTACGGCGCCCGTGCTCAAGCTCGCCATGCTTTCCAACGAGGAGATATTGCTGCTGCTCCAGAAGCTCAGGGAGCTACACAGCGCGCATTACGGCTACGAAAGCCCCATCACCGACGAGCAGCTCGTCGCTTTCATGAAGAATGCCGTCGGCAGGATGGGGGCGGATACGCTGCTGACGCCCCGGGAGGTCGTGCGGGATTTTATGGACGTGCAGGATATTCTTTACCAGAACCCGGATAAGACGTTTGACGCGCTAATGCAGGGGCATCAGGTGGAAGCGGCCAAGGAGGACCCGGACGAGATCACCAGCTTTTTGACGGAGTTTGAGCTATGAGCGAGCCCTTTTACCGGCTGGCGCCTTTCATTCAGGAGTTCATCTACAAGCACGAGTGGACGGAGCTGCGCGCCGTGCAGCTGGACGCCTGCCGGGTATTATTCGATACCGACGACCATCTGCTGATCGCCTCGGGCACGGCGAGCGGCAAGACGGAGGCGGCGTTCTTTCCCGCGCTGACCGAGCTTTACGAGAAGCCGTCAAGGAGCGTGGGCATCCTCTATATCGGGCCGCTCAAGGCGCTCATCAACGATCAGTTCCAGCGGCTCAACGCGCTGCTGCAGGATGCGCGCATCCCCGTCTGGCACTGGCACGGGGACGTTTCCCAAACCGAAAAAACGAATCTCATGCGCAACCCCTCCGGCGTTCTGCAGATCACGCCCGAATCGCTCGAGGGCCTCCTGATGAACCGCCCCAACGCCATCCCGCAGCTGTTTTGCGACCTTCGGTTCCTCATCGTGGACGAGGTGCACGCGTTCATGGGGCAGGACCGCGGCACGCAGGTGATGTGCCAGATGGCCCGCATCGAACGCATGGCGGGCTGCTCGCCAAGGCGCATCGGGCTCTCGGCCACGCTCTCGGATTACGGGGCCGCCGAGGCGTGGCTCGCCGCCGGCACCCACCGCAACGTAACGGTGGTGGATGCGCAGGAGGGGAAGAAGCTAAGGCTTTCCGTAGAGCATTTTACCCTGCCCGACGCCCGCAATACCGAGCAGGCGGAGCAGCTCGCGCAGGCGCGGACGACGTATTTCGAATACGTCTACGACGCGACGCACGCCAAAAAGGCGCTTGTTTTCACCAACAGCCGCACCGACGCCGAGGAGATCACGCGACAGATGCGTACGGTCGCCGCGCGCCGGCACGAGCGCGACGTTTTCTACGTGCACCACGGCAGCATCTCCGCCATGCTCCGGGAAGAGGCGGAGGCGGCGCTGCGCGAGGGCGCGGGGCCCGCCGTGGCCGCGGCGACGGTCACGCTGGAGCTGGGCATCGACATCGGCAGCCTGGAGCGCGTGCTCCAGATCGGCGCGCCGTATAGCTGCAGCAGCTTCGTGCAGCGGCTCGGAAGATCGGGCAGGCGCAGCCAGCCCTCCGAGATGCTGTTTGTCTGCCCCGAGGAGGAGGACGAAAGCGCGCCCCTGCCTTCGCGCATTCCGTGGACGCTCCTGCGCGCCATCGCCGTGATCGAGCTTTACACCAAGGAACGCTGGATCGAGCCGTTCACTCTCCGCCGCAAGCCGATGGGGCTCTTATACCACCAGACGATGAGCGCGCTCAAGTCCATCGGCGAGGCGACCCCCAAGGAGCTGGAGGACCGGGTGCTGACGCTGCCCGCGTTCCGCGAGATCCGCTCGGAGGAATTCGAGGAATTCCTGCTCTATCTCGCGCAGACCGATCACGTGCAGTATATGGAGGACGGCGGGCTGATCATAGGCCTCGCGGGGGAGAAGATCGTCAACAATTTCCGCTTTTACGCCGTGTTCCAGGACGACGAGGAATATGCGGTGTACTGCGGTACGGAGGAGATCGGCAGCATCACCACGGTGCCGCCGCCCGGCTACGCCATGACCCTGGCGGGCCGGTCCTGGCGGGTCCTGGAGGTGGACGATAAGCACAAGGCGGTCTATGTGGAGGCGATCCGCGGCAACTCGGATACGCTCTGGCTGGGCGCGGGCGGCGACGTCCATACGCGGGTGCTCGCCAAGATGAAGGATATCCTCGAGAGCACGGAGCTGTACCCCTACCTGCGCCCCAACGCGGTGCAGAGGCTGGAAAAGGCGCGCAGGCTGGCGCGGGAAACGGGCCTTTTGAGGGAGATCGTGGTGAACGCCGGCGGGGATTCCCTCTTTGTGCTGCCCTGGGTCGGCAGCAAGAAATTCCGCACCCTGACGCGGGCGCTTAAGTTCGTGCTCAAGGAGCCCATGAACCTGCGCGGCGTACTGCCCACCGAGCCGTATTATCTGACTGTGGCGGGCCAGTGCACGGCGCAAAGGCTCAACCGGGAGCTGCTGCGCCTTGCGGAGGCCGAGCTTGACCCGCTGTCGCTGCTGGACGCCGAGGAAGCGCCCCGCCTGGGCAAGTACGACGAGTTTGTCCCGCAGAGTTTGCTTCGCGCGGCGTTCGCGGCGGACGGGCTCGACATGCGGTTTCTGGGAGAATAAAAAAGGCGGTTTTCGCCGGACGACACCCCGGTCTTGCGCCGGGGATTATTATTTTTGGGCCGAAAGCGGGCGAAAAATCAAGGCATACGGCGCATGCGCCATCCTTACCGGGCATAAACATTACAAGACGGAGAGGGGGGATGGGGCAATGCGCAAAGCAGCCGCTGTACGATATAGGAAAAACGCCGCCCGGATATGGAGAGCGGCGCCGGCACTGCTGCTGGCCCTTTTGTTATGCCTGCCGTACCGGACGGCGTTCGCCGCGACTTCGGCGACCGCGCCGCCGGTGTCGATGAAGGACGCGGCAGGCGCGCTGCTGGTAGAAGCGAGCACGCAGCAGCCGCTGCAGGAGCAGAACGCGGATACGGCCCGCCCTGTGGCCGGACTTTCCAAACTCCCGGCGATATTGGTCCTATCCGAGGCAGTCGATCAGGGAAAGCTCGATCTCAAATCGGATATCTCGGTGAGCCAGCGCGCGGCGTCGGTCGGCGGGCCTACGGCGTTTATTGAAAGCGGCGAGCTTGTTCCCGCCGGGAATCTGATGAAAGCGGCGTGCATGATCTGCGCGGGCGACGCCGTCACGGCCCTCGGGGAAGCGCTTTGCGGCACCGAGACCGCGTTTGTCGAGCGCATCAACGCGCGGCTGAAGGAGCTTGGCGTAGACGCCAATTATACGAACGCGGTGGGTCAGGACGTCGCGCTTTCCCCGCGGCAATTGGCGGTAATCGGGGCCGCGCTTATGCAGAGCCCCGCCTTTACGGCGCACAGCAAGCTGACGCTGGAAAACTTTACGCATGCGGACGGCCGGGAAACGGAGCTCGTAAACGCGAACCGCATGCTCAGGTCCTACGCGGGCTGCGGCGGCGTGGCCACGGGTTCCTCGCCGTCCGACGGATACGGCGGGGTATTCGCGGTGACGAGGGGCGACACCCAGCTGATCTGCGTGGTGCTGGGCTGCCAGAATTCGTCCTCCCGCTTTTCTCTGGCGAGCGGGCTGCTGGACCAGGCGTTTGCCACCATGAAAGCGCAGAAGCTCGCCAAGAAGGGGGACGTGATCGAGGAAAACGTCCGCGTGAAGGGCGGCAAGCAGCGCGCCGTCAACCTTGTGGCGAAGGATACCGTGGTGCTGCTGCTCGATAAATCCGACCCGGCGCTGGTTTCCGTGGAGAACATTCCCGAGGAGCTGAACGCGCCCGTTACCACAGGGGACGTCGTGGGCACCATTTCCTATCAGACGCCGGACGGCGTGGAAAAGGGAAAGGTAGAGCTCGTTCCGCAGGAGGATGTCGGTCAGGCGTTCCTCAGGGAAATCATCCGCGAGCTGTTTCTGAGCTTCATGAGGCTCTGAACCGTTCCGTAGCCCGATCGCCGCGGCGGGAGACGATGTTCCCGCCGTTTTTGTGTACCGGCCGTTTTGTTGCATCGGCCTGTGTTTTACCGTATAATGAGGACATGCCCAAATCGCGGGGCGAATGGATTACGGAGGAATAGACGTTGGGAATCTGGAACCTGCTGAGCGACCCGAGAGGGTTTTTGTTGCAAGCCCTGTATAGCCTCCCGGCGATATTGATCGCGCTTTCGTTCCATGAATGGGGGCACTCCTACGCCGCGTACCGCTTGGGGGATCCTACGGCGCGCAATCTGGGGCGCATGACGGTCAACCCCTTCCGCCACATCGACCCGCTTGGCTTCGCGATGCTGCTGCTGGTCGGCTTCGGCTGGGCAAAACCCGTGCCGATCAACCCGCGCAACTTCAAAAACCTCCGCCGCGACGAGATCGTCGTTTCTCTGGCCGGAATCACCATGAACCTGATCCTCGCGCTGATCGGCATGCTCATATTCTATGTGTATGTCATTGCGGGCGGCGGGAACGAAGTGATCCTTCGTATGCTTTCCTATTTTTTGAGCATCAACCTGGGGCTTATGATTTTCAACCTCATTCCCATCCCGCCGTTGGACGGCTCGCATGTGCTCGAAAGCCTGCTGATCCGCCATACCGGCCCCAAGCCCTTCGTTTTTCTGGAGCGCTACGGCAACCTTATCCTGCTGGCGCTGCTTCTGACCGGCGTGGTTTCAACCATTCTGGGCAACGCGGTCTCGTATATCATCGACGGCATGCGGCTATTATTCAACGCCATATTCGGCGTGTCATTCTAACTCACTATGCTTTGGGGATGAAAACGCTTGCCGTATCATGTGCATATCCAACAATTCGACGGCCCGCTTGATCTGCTTCTGCACCTGATTGAACGCGCGGAAGTGGATATCAAGGATATCTTCGTTTCCGAAATCACGCGGGAATATCTTGCGTACATGGACGAGCTGGAGGGGCTGGACATGGATACCGCCAGCGAATTCCTGGCGATGGCGGCGACGCTCTTGTATATCAAATCCCGCCAGCTGCTGCCCCGGCCGCCCCGCGAGCAGCCCGAGGAAGAAGACCCGGAGGCGCTGTTGATCCGCCAGCTGCACGAATACAAGGCCTTTAAGCGCGCGGGAGAAGAGCTTCGGCAGCTGAACGAGGCGATGCAGGGCATCTTTACCCGCCTGCCCGAGGATGTGATCCTGCCGCCGCAGGAGGTCACGCTTTCGGGCGCGACCATGCAGGAGCTGTACCAGTCCTTTTTTACGCTTTTGCATACGCAGCCGGACGAGCAGCTTGCGAACCCTCTGCATCAGGTGCGGCAGGACGCCTACACCGTCCGCGTACAGATCGCAAAGATCCGGCAGCTTTTTGCGGACAAGCGCGAGCTTGCGTTCGAGGACCTGTTCGGCCCCCATCCCGCGCGGATGGAAATCATCGTGACGTTCATGGCGCTGCTGGAAATGATCGGCCACGGCGAGATTCATCTGAGCCAGCCCGCCCCTTTCGCGCCCATCCGCCTAAGAGCGCGGTCGCTCGCGCAGGAGGACGACGACGCGGATTATATGGACGAATATCCGGAATAAACGCGCCGCCGCGCGGCGGAGTCTTTTTACTTGAGGGATTTCTATGCAACATCAGGAGCTGATCGGCGCCATCGAGTGTATGCTGTTTGTGGCGGGCGAGCCCGTGCCCGTGCTGGAGCTGCAGCGCGTGCTGGATATTACGGACCTGGAGCTCAACGCGCTGCTGCGGGAGCTGCAGGCGGGGTATGCCGCGAACGCGCGGGGCATCCGGTTATCCGTCACGGCGGAAACCGCCCAGCTCCAGTCCAACGGCGCGTACGCGCAATATGTGGAGCAGCTTTTGCAGCCCGCGCAGCAGAGGACGTTCTCGCAATCGCTTCTGGAAACGCTGGCGGTGGTCGCCTATAAGCAGCCGGTCACCCGTGCGGACATGGAGGCGGTGCGCGGCGTCCGGTGCGAGTACGCGGTAAGCCAGCTTGTCAAGCTCAATATGATTCAGCCGATCGGCCGAAAAGAGGCCGTCGGCCGTCCCGTGCTCTACGGGACGACCGACGCGTTCCTCCGGCAGTTCGGCATCGGCACGATTGCGGAGCTGCCCAACTACGAGGCGTACTCCAAGGGCGAGGAACCCGGGCTGGAGGCGCTTACGGTATAAGGCGCGCGCCGCCCTTGACAATGCCTGTACGCTCCTGTAAACTGTACAAAATTCGAATATCGGCCATTCGGAGGAGCGCATGACGGAAAATAAAATTGTGATGGAAGGGCTGACGTTTGACGACGTTCTGCTATTGCCGGCGGAATCCGGCGTCACGCCCAAGGAAGTCAACCTCAGCACGATGCTGACCCAACGGATCCGCCTGAGCATCCCGCTCATGAGCGCGGCGATGGATACCGTGACCGAAGCGCCCATGGCGATTGCCATGGCGCGCGCGGGCGGCATCGGTATCATCCATAAGAACATGACGATCGAGGAGCAGGCGACCAATGTCGATAAGGTCAAGCGCTCAGAGCACGGCGTGATCGTCGATCCGTTCTTCCTTTCGCCGGATCATCTGGTGGCGGACGCACAGGCGCTGATGTCGAAATACCGTATTTCCGGCGTTCCCATCACGGTGAACGGCAAGCTGGTCGGCATCCTCACCAACAGAGACCTGCGCTTTCTCGAGGACCCGCACGTTCCCATCCGGGAGTTGATGACGAGCGAGAACCTCGTGACCGCGCCCGAGGGGACGACGCTGGAGCAGGCCAAGGAGCTGCTGCGCCGCCACAAGATCGAAAAGCTCCCCATCGTCGACGGGGAAGGGAACCTGAAGGGCCTCATCACCATCAAGGATATCGAAAAGGCCATCCAGTACCCCAATTCCGCCAAGGACCAAAACGGGCGTCTGCTGGCGGGCGCGGCGGTGGGGGTATCCAAGGATACCATGGAGCGCGTGGAGGCGCTGATCGCCGCGAAGGCCGACGTGATCGCCGTGGATACGGCGCACGGGCACAGCCGCGGCGTTATCTCCATGATTCGGGCGCTGCGGGAGAAATTCCCGCATCTGGATCTCATTGCGGGCAACGTCGCCACGGCCGAGGCGACGGCGGCGCTCATAGAAGCGGGCGTGTCGGCGGTCAAGGTAGGCATAGGCCCCGGCAGCATCTGCACCACGCGGGTGGTAGCCGGCATCGGCGTACCGCAGATTACGGCGGTCCTGGAATGCGCGCGGGCGGCGGCGCCCTACAACATCCCCATCATCGCGGACGGCGGCATCAAATACTCCGGCGATATCACAAAAGCTATCGCTGCGGGCGCGAACTGCGTCATGCTGGGGTCGCTCTTGGCGGGCACCGACGAAAGCCCGGGAGAAACCGAAATCTACCAGGGCCGCCGGTTCAAGGTCTACCGCGGCATGGGCTCCATCGGCGCGATGGAAAAGGGCAGCAGGGACCGTTATTTTCAGGAGGACGCGCAAAAGCTGGTGCCCGAGGGCGTGGAAGGCCGCGTCCCCTACAAGGGCTCGCTCCATGAGGCGGTGTTCCAGCTCTGCGGGGGCCTCAGAAGCGGCATGGGCTACTGTGGGGCCGCCACCATCGACGAACTGCGCAGGAACGGGAAATTTGTGCGCATCACATCGGCGGGGCTGACGGAAAGCCACCCGCACGACGTGTACATCACCAAAGAATCTCCCAATTATACGCTTCGCTGAAATGGGATTTGCGCGCTATGATGCCGGCGGCGTTATAGCGCTTTTTCATACGGGAAAACTCTTTTGAAAAACAAGGAGGACGCGATGAAGCTGCAGCACTACCTGAAGCAGTTCGACAGGCTGGCAATCGCCCTTTCCGGGGGCGCGGACAGCGCCTGCCTGCTGCGCGAGGCTGCCGCGGCGCTAGGCCCCAACCGCGTATTGGCGGTGACCGTGCAGACCGAATGCACGCCGCAGAGAAGGCTTCGCATGGCCAAGCGCATCGCGGCGCTCGCCGATGTGGAGCACGTCATAATGCAGGCCGAGGTGCTCTCGGATAAGAGCATTCTGGAAAACGGGCCGCGGCGCGCCTACTTTTATCAGCGGACGCTGCTGCACGCGGTGCTGGACGAGGCGTGGATACGCGGCTGCGAGCAGACGGCGGACGGCATGCACGCCGACGAAGCGGGGCGCATGGAACGGGAGGCGGGGGAGGAGCTGCATATCATAAGCCCCTTCATCGCCTGCGGTATGGGCGCCTGGCAGGTCGCCGCCCTGCGCAAAGGCATGGCGGAGGACGCCGCGCAGGGCGGAGGGTGCCTGGCTGACCGGATACCGGCGGGCACGCCGCTGACCCTCGACGCGCTGACCCGTATCGACGAAGCCGAGGAAGCGCTGCTGCGCCTGGGATATCCCGCGGCGCGCGTGCGCCTGGACACGGACGCGGCGCTCGTTTATGCCCCCGAGGGGGAATACTCTTCGCTCGCGGCGCGCTGGAACGACGCGGAGGCGGAGCTCCAAAAGGCCGGCTTTGACACGGTGCGCCTGCTCGCCCCGGTTTGACCGCCGGGGATGCCGGCGCTTTTGAACGGCGTTTCTTTTCATTCGGCTGTTATTTCCGAAATGAAATGTGTTAAAATAGCGGTAAGAATCCATCTTTGAAAAAATCATTTACAGGAGGACAAAGCCATGCCAAATTTCGCAAATCCGTTTCAGGGAAACGTAAACCGCAAATTGTCGAAGGATGAGCTCCTGCAGGCGATTCGTCTGGATATCGCGGGCGAGCTCGAGGCGATCTACGTATACGACGCGCATGTGCAGGCAACCGACGATCCTGTTGCGAAAGCCGTCATTTCGGATATCCGGGACGAGGAAAAGGCGCACGTCGGGGAACTGATGACGTTGCTGCGCCACCTGGACCCGGAAGAGACCGCGCATTTCCTCTCGGGCGAAAGCGAGGTAAAGGAAAAGCTGGAGGAGCTGGGCATCGTGCCTTCCCCGGGCGCGAGCGCCCCGCAGGCGACTGTGGGAAGCCTGATCAAGGAATAAGGAGGAAAAGGGTATGGATTACCTGTCTCGTGAGAGCGCGCCGCTTTCGGCCGAGCTTTGGAATAAAATTGACGATACCGTCGTAAAGACCGCGAGCCGCCTGCTGGTGGGCCGCAGGTTCATCAGCCTTTACGGTCCGCTGGGCGCGCAGGCGCTGAGCGTTCCTGTGGACGATCTGCTGCAGCGCGGTTCCGTGGAGGAGGACGGCCCCATCCAGAAGACGGGCGGCCGCGCCTACAAGGAATTGCCGCTTTTGTACAGCGACGCCGTGCTTTACTGGCGCGATCTGGAAAACAGCCTGGGCGGCGGCCTGCCCGCCGATCTCTCCGCCGTTGCCGAGGCGGCGGCTCTGTGCGCCAGGAAAGAGGACGAACTGATTTTCTTCGGCAGCAAGGCGCTCCGCTATGACGGGCTGTTTACCGCCAAGGCCGCCGCGCATCTGAAGAGAAGCGACTGGAAGACGGGGGAGAACCCGTTTTCGGATATCGCCAAGGGCCTTGAGGTCTTCATCGAAAAGGGCCTCTGGGGCAGGCTGGCGCTGGTGCTGAGCCCGGACCTTTATACCGAGCTGCAGCGCATCCAGCCCGGCACGGGCAAGATGGAGCTTGAACGGGTGAGCTCGCTGGTAGACGGCAACGTGTTCCGTACGCCGGTGCTGGGCACGGGCAAGGCGATTTTGGTCAGCTGCGACGCGCAGTATATGGACCTTGCCGTCGGGCAGGACATCGCAGCCGCGTACCTGGAGACAAAGGACCTCAACCACTCGCTGCGCGTGCTGGAAACCGTGCTGCCCCGCATCAAGCGCGGCGACGCGATCGTCGTATTTGATTGAGAAATTTTCCTTTTGACCGGAGGAGCGGGGGCCTAATCCGCTCCTCCAATCTCTAAATAGAAAGGGATGTGCCTCATGGCCCGGGAATATACGATCCTCGGCATCTCCGGCAGCTTGCGCCGCGGCTCCTACAATACGATGCTTTTAAAAGAAGCGGCGGCGTATCTACCTGCGGATATGCGTTTTATTCAGGCGAATCTCTCCAATATCCCGCTCTTCAATCAGGAGCTCGAGGAAGACCATCCCACGCCCGTGAAGGCGTTCGGGGAGCTTTGCCGGGCCGCGGACGGGGCGCTTCTCTGCACCCCGGAATACAACTGGCAGATTCCGGGTTTATTGAAAAATGCGCTGGACTGGGTTTCGCGTCCCAGCATGCATGTCCCCCTCTGGGGCAAGCCCATCGCCGTGATGGGCGCCACGCCCGGCGCGTACGGCACGGCGCGCGCGCAGATTTCGCTCCGAGAGCTGCTGTTCGCGCTGAACATGGACCCGGTGAACAAGCCCGAAATACTGCTTGCAAAGGCGGATACCAAATTCAGCGCCGAAGGGAAGCTTACCGACCCCGACGCCGCGGAGCTGATTCATAAGCTGATCGAGAATTTTGTGAAGAAAGTCCGAAACAGGGGATAAGAACTACAAAGGAATGGGCGGCGCCGCGGCGCCGTCCATTTTGCATTTTGGCAGCGGGTTTTATTTTAAGTACAGCCCGACGATTTTCAGATCCGCGTTCAGGAACAGGGTATAGGTCACGGTCTGGTTTTCATACTTTACCGGAATCACCGCCACGGCGTATTCCTCCTGGGTCTTGGGGTCCTTGTAGCCGCCTACGGCCGCATCGCCAAGGGAGGCGAACGCGCCCGCCTTGGGCATCACTTTTTCGGCGGCGTTTTTCAGCACATCGGCCGAAAGCTGCGTCTTCAGGTCTTCCCGCACCAGGGTATCCGAAATCGTCGCGTAGTCCCCGGCGCTCATGAGAGCCGCGACGTTTTGGGCGGCGGCGGTCACCTTATCCTTGTCGTAACCGGCCGGCAGGTCCTCAAATTTCTGCGCGGAGCAGCCCGCAAACGCAACGGCCAGCAAAACGGCGGCGGCGGCCGTCCATATTCTTTTGAACATTTTTTTGAGCCTCCTCATACGTCTATTGAAAGCGTCTCTATTATATCTGCTCCCCGGTTATCCCTGCAAGGTAGTCCTTCCGCAGCAAAGCGTACCAGGAGGCGTCGCATATTCCCCGGTTGTTTCGGTCCGCTTCCCGTAACGTGCCCTCATACCGGAGCCCGCATTTTTCCATAACCTTGCCGGAATAGGCGTTTCTCGGGTCGTGCCGGGCATCGATACGGTTTACCTTCACCTCGTCCATCAGGTACCGGACCACGGCGGAGAAGGCCTCGGATGTGATCCCCTTATTCCACCACCGACTGCCTATGCAGTAGCCGACGTGGACCGACCCGACATCTTCATCCTGCCGGACGACCGAGATGGAGCCGATCACCTGCCCGATCTCTTTCAATTCAATGCCCCAGTAATAGGTATTCGGCTGAGAATATGCCGCAATCAGCGATTGAATGTAATCCCTTGTAATCTCAACGCTTTGGTGGGGCTGCCATGTGAGGTATTTTGTAACCTCATCATCGTTTGCCCAATTTTGAAACATATCCTCCGCGTCGCCGATTACAAGCCGCCGCAGTATAAGCCGTTCCGTTTCCAGCCTTTTTGTGCCCGGATGTTCCACGCGCCGCACCTCGCCAATACTAATAATTTCCATTCAGTATATCATACGGGCCGGAAATACGCAAAACCCCATATTGCGTTCATACGCTGAAATCGGGTAAATACGAATAAAAGGCCCCGTGAACGGCTTGCTTGAAACCATTCACGGGGCCTTTGGTTGGTGCGGGAAACAGGACTTGAACCTGCATGCTGTTGCCAGCACACGGACCTGAACCGTGCGCGTCTGCCAATTCCGCCATTCCCGCAGATAATTGGTGGATGGGGGTGGATTCGAACCACCGAAGTCACTGACGGCAGATTTACAGTCTGCTCCCTTTGGCCGCTCGGGAACCCATCCATGTAGCGTATGTAGTTATCAATGGAGCTGGTGAAGGGACTTGAACCCGCAACCTGCTGATTACAAATCAGCTGCTCTGCCAATTGAGCTACACCAGCGAGGCAGCAAATGGTGCCTCAGAGTGGAGTCGAACCACCGACACAGGGATTTTCAGTCCCTTGCTCTACCAGCTGAGCTACCGAGGCGATATTGGCGACCCGGAGGGGGCTCGAACCCCTGACCTCCAGCGTGACAGGCTGGCATTCTAACCAACTGAACTACCGGGCCACAAATGCTTTGTAATGGTGGGCCTTCAGGGACTCGAACCCCGGACCAATCGGTTATGAGCCGACCGCTCTGACCAACTGAGCTAAAGGCCCAACGCAATTCTGACGGCCCGCTGGAAAGGGCGTATCACTTTGGCCAAGAAGCCGCGAATGGTCGGGGGCGAAAATGGTGACCCCTAGGAGATTCGAACTCCTGTTACCGCCGTGAAAGGGCGATGTCTTAGCCACTTGACCAAGGGGCCGAATTTGGTCGGGGTGAAGGGATTTGAACCCCCGGCCCCATGCTCCCAAAGCACGTGCGCTACCGGACTGCGCTACACCCCGCTGCCGTTCGCAACCGCTGTTCGCGACGTTTATTAATATACCGCAACGCATAGTAAATGTCAACCACGAAATTTTCCCCCAAATTGGGCATAATCCGGGCTTTGGCGCGGGAATTCCGCCCCCGTTCCCCACGCCTTGCATGCAAGGCCGCAACCCGCTATAATGGAAAAGAAGTATGGCCGGGAGGCAGAAACGCACGGCCAGAGAGGAAAATCGTGGAAAACATCTTGGAAATATCCGGCGCGCCGGCGTTTACCGGGCAGGAAGCGGTAAAGGCGCTTTCTCAGGAGCTTGCGGGCCGCAATCTGCGTTATCATATCGAATCCTACGGCTGCCAGATGAACGCGCACGACAGCGAGAAGATCGCGGGCATGCTCACCGAAATGGGCTATCTTCCCGCGGAAGGCAAGGACGACGCCGACCTGATCCTGTTCAATACCTGCTGCGTGCGGGAGCACGCCGAAAAGCGCGTATTCGGCAACGTCGGCGCGCTCAAAAAACGCAAGGACGAAAACCCCGGCCTCGTCGTCGCCGTGTGCGGCTGCATGATGCAGCAGCCCGAGGCCGCGAAAAAGCTGTACGACAGGTACCCCTTCGTCAATCTCGTGTTCGGCACGCACAGCCTGCAGGAGCTTCCCGCGCTGCTTTTGCGGGCGCTGCAGGGGGACCGCCCCCTGAGCGTGCACGATACGGAAGGGGAAGTCGTAGAGGGCCTGCCCGTCCGGCGGGTGCCGGGGGTGTCGGCCAGCATCAACATCATGTATGGCTGCAACAACTTCTGCTCCTACTGCATCGTGCCGTATGTGCGGGGCAGGGAGCGCTCCCGCGAGCCGCAGCATATCCTTGCGGAAGCGCGCGCGCTTGCGTCGGAAGGGTACAGCGAGCTGCAGCTCTTGGGGCAGAACGTCAACTCCTACGGAAAAGATCTCGGCACGATCTCCTTCGCGTCGCTTCTTAGGGGTATCAATGAGATAGAAGGCGTCCGGCGCATACGCTTCATGACGTCCCACCCGAAGGACCTTTCGGATGAGCTCATCGAAGCGATGACGCTTCCCAAGGTGTGCGATCATATCCATCTCCCCGTGCAGTCGGGCAGCGACCGGATCCTCCGCCTAATGAACCGCGGCTACACGCGCGCGCAGTATCTGGCGCTTGTGGAAAAGCTAAGGCGGAGCAACCCCGCCGTGGAGCTCACCACCGACGTGATCGTGGGCTTCCCGGGGGAGACGGAGGAGGATTTTTCGGATACGCTCACGCTTATACAGGAGGCGGGGTTCTCGGCGGCGTTTACGTTCATGTATTCGCCGCGCAGCGGCACCGGGGCCGCCGCGATGCCGGGTCAGCTCCCCGCGGAGATCAAGAAAGAACGCCTGCTGCGGCTCAACGCGGCGCAGGAGCAGGAAACGCGAAAGACAAACCTCCGCTACATCGGCACGGCCGGCGAGGTGCTGGCGGAGGGGTGCGATATGAGGCGGGAGCCGATGCTTTACGGGAAGCTTTCCAGCTTCAAGATGGTCTATTTCCCCGGTGAACCCGACAAAATCGGCTCATATATGCGGGTTTGCGTGGAGAAAGCGCATAATAATTCATTGATCGGCAGGATGCTCGACGTTCCTGCCCGGGAAAGGAATCGGTATGATATTGGATAAAGCCAGGGAACTGGGTATTGCATTGAGCGAGTCGGAGGAGTTCCTCCGCTTCCAGGCCGCACGGACGGTTATGGATATGAACGAGGGCGTTACCGCCGCGTTGCAGGAATACAGGGAGAAGCAGGGGCAGCTGGTGGAGACGCTCTCAACCGATTCGCCGGACCGCCTTTTGATCGCGTCCCTTTCCCGGGATGTGGAGACGCTGCAGGAGCAGCTTTTGGCAAACCCGGTTTTTTCCGAGGCGATGGAGGCGCAGAACGCCTTCCAGCAGCTCATGAGCCAGGTGAACCGGGAAATCGCCGCCTGCATCGGCGCAGAAAGCAGTAGCGGAGTCAGCGGCTGCGGCGGCAACTGCGAGAGCTGCAGGGGCTGCCAGTAACCCTTCTCCGGATTCGAAGCAGGAAGGGGGGAGCCTATGCCAGCTTCATTGACGCCTTTGATGAGCCAATACCTCGCTCTGAAAGAAAAATACAGCGATTGCCTGCTCTTGTTCCGTTTGGGGGATTTTTACGAGCTGTTTTTCGAGGACGCGCTGACGGCCTCCCGCGAGCTTGAAATCGTGCTGACGGGGCGCGATTGCGGGCTGGAGGAGCGCGCGCCCATGTGCGGCGTGCCGTATCACTCTGTGGAGGGGTATGTCAACCGGCTGATCGAGAAGGGGTATAAGGTGGCCATCTGCGAGCAGCTGACCGACCCCGCGCTTTCCAAGGGGCTGGTGGAGCGGGATGTGGTGCGCGTCATCACGCCCGGCACCGTCATTGAGGAAACGATGCTGGAAGAGCGGAAGAACAACTTCCTGCTTTCCTTGTTTTATCAGGAGGACCGCATCGGTTACGCCTACGCGGACGTATCCACCGGCGGCTTCTATGTGGGGGAGCTTGTGGGCGCGGGGCTCAACACGCAATTGATGGACGAGCTTGCGCGCATCCAGCCCACCGAAATACTTGCAAACGACGCCCTGTTTTTGCAGGCCGGTCTGGTACGGAGCCTGTCCTCCGCGTATTTTCTGCAGAACTACGCGGGCTGGGCGTATGAGGAAAAGGCGGCAGAAGCGCGCCTGCTGCGCCACTTTGCGGTAGCAAGCCTCGAAGGTTTCGGCTGCGCGAAAAACAGGCTGGGCGTCTGCGCCGCGGGCGCGCTGATGGCCTACCTTGAAGAAACGCAGAAGAACGCCCTCGCGCATATCAAGACCATGCGGCCCATCAACCGCGCCGCAGGTATGGTGCTCGATACCGCCACCCGCCGCAACCTGGAGCTGACCAAGCCGCTCCACTACGGCGGCAGCAAGAAGAATACGCTTTTATACCTGCTGGACCGCACCAAGACCGCCATGGGCGGAAGGACGCTGCGCGCCTGGGTGGAGCAGCCGCTGCAAAGCATGGAGGCGATCAACCTCCGCCTGGACGCGGTGGGCGAGCTCAAGGCGCAGTTGATCGAACGTGACGCGCTGCGCGGCGCGCTCGACGGCGTCTACGACATCGAGCGGCTTAGCAGCCGCATCGCCTACGGCACCGTCAATGCCCGGGACTGCGTGGCGCTGCGCAACACCCTTTGCCGGCTTCCGTCCGTGATCGAGGCGACGAAGGGTTTTTCGGCCCCGGCGCTCATGCGGATCGCGACGGAACTCGACCTGATGGAGGATATCCGCGCGCTTCTGGAACAGGCCGTCGTGGACGAACCGCCCATCAGCGTCAAGGAAGGCAATCTCATCCGCACGGGCTACCACCCCGAGGTGGACAGGCTGCGCGACGCTTCCGTCAACGGCAAGCAGTGGCTCGTGGATATGGAGGCCGCCGAGCGCGAGGCGACGGGCATCAAAAACCTGCGCATCGGCTTCAATAAGGTATTCGGCTATTACATCGAGGTGACACGCTCCTACCAGAACCTTGTGCCGTACCGCTACGAGCGCAAGCAGACGCTGGCGGGCGCCGAGCGCTACAGCACGCCTGAGCTCAAGAAGATGGAGGAAACCATCCTCGGCGCGGAGGAAGCCCTGATCTCGCTGGAATATACGCTCTTTACCGAGATCCGCGAAAAGCTGCTTTCCTGCATCGATCGCCTGCAAAAGAACGCGGAGCTTCTTGCCGAGCTGGACTGCTACCAGTCCTTCGCGCAGGTCGCCGCCGAATACAACTACGCGAAACCCGAAATTGCGAAGGACGGCCGCATCGAGATCAAGAACGGCAGGCACCCCGTGGTGGAGCGCTCCATCAAGGACCGCTTTATCCCCAACGACGCGCTGTTGAACGCTGCGGACGATCGCCTCCTGATTTTGACCGGCCCCAACATGGCCGGAAAATCCACCTTTATGCGGCAGATCGCGCTGATCGTGCTGATGGCGCACGTCGGCTCGTTCGTTCCCGCCGAAGAGGCGCATATTACGATCACAGACCGCATCTTTACGCGCGTGGGCGCCTCGGACGATCTGGCCGCCGGCCAGAGCACGTTCATGGTGGAAATGAGCGAGATGGCGAACATCCTCAACAACTGCACCGATCAAAGCCTGCTGCTGCTCGACGAGATCGGCCGGGGCACCAGCACGTTCGACGGCCTGAGCATCGCGTGGGCGGTGCTGGAGCATATTTCGAACCGCAGCATCTGCGGCGCAAAAACGCTGTTCGCCACGCACTACCACGAGCTGACGGAGCTGGAGGGCAAGCTGCCCGGCGTCAAGAATTACCGCGTGGCCGTCAAAGAGGTGGGGGAGGATGTGCTCTTCCTCCACAAGATCATGCGCGGCGGGGCGGATAAGAGCTTCGGCATCCAGGTCGCACGCCTTGCGGGCCTTCCCGAGGCCGTGCTCAAGCGCGCCCGGGAGATCCTGAAGGATCTGGAACGGGCCGATATCAACCGCCCCCGCGGCAGGCACATGGACGACGAGGCGCAGCAGCAGCTTTCGCTTTTAAGCGCCGGCCAGCAGGAGGAGCTTACAAAGGAGCTTGCTTTGCTCGACGTGGACGCGCTTACGCCCATCGCGGCGCTCAACCTCGTGAACGAACTGCACCAGCGCGCCAAGCTCATTAAGAGCGCAAAGGAGACCGCATGAACCGCATCGCCGTCTTACAGCCGCATATCGCAAACCAGATCGCGGCGGGCGAGGTGGTGGAACGCCCCGCGTCCGTCGTAAAGGAACTGGTGGAGAACGCCATCGACGCACAGGCCACGGCCGTCACCGTGGAGATCCAGAACGGCGGCATCGATTATATCCGCGTGACCGACAACGGCACGGGCATCCCCGCCGGGGACGTGCTGCTCGCGTTCGAGCGCCACGCCACCAGCAAGATCAGCGTTCAGGAGGACCTGACGCACATCGATACCCTGGGGTTCCGGGGCGAGGCGCTCTCATCCATCGCGGCGGTCGCGCAGGTGGAATTGAACACGCGGGAGCGGGGCGCGCAAATCGGCACGCACGTGCGCATCGAGGGCGGAGAATGCAAGGAGAACGAACCCTGCGGCTGCCCCGAGGGCACGGCCATCGAAGCGGAAAACCTCTTTTATAACGTGCCGGCCCGCCGTAAGTTTTTGAAAACCGCGCGCACCGAGGCCGGCTATGTGGGCGAATACATGACCCGCATGATATTGGCCCGGCCGGATATTTCGTTCCGTTACCTCAGCGCCGGCAAGGAGGCATACCGCAGCGCGGGCGACGGCGTATTGAAAAACGCCGTGTACTGCATATACGGAAGCGAGGTGCTGCCGCACCTGAGGGAGGTCGCCTTTGACGACGGGTATCTGAGGCTCACCGGCTTCGTGGGCACGCCCGAGATCGCGCGGCCCAACCGGATGCAGCAGTCGATCCTGCTCAACGGCAGATATATCCGCTCGTTCCAGCTTTCGTCCGCATTGCAGCGCGCGTATGATACGCGGCTGATGGGGGGACGCTATCCGTTCGCGGTGCTCAATCTCGTGATTTCCAGCCGTGAGGTGGATATCAATGTCCATCCTTCCAAGCTGGAAGCGCGTTTTGCGCAGGAAGGCCGAGTCGTAGCCTCCGTGGAGCGCGCCTCCCGGCTCGCGTTGGGCCTTACATATCCGCCCGAGGCGAACCTGCGCGAGGCTTTCGGCAGCGCCAAGGCGGTTTTTCCCGCCCAAAACGCTTTCCCGCCCAAAGTCAGCATACAGCCGGCAGATATCGGCCGAACGGCCGAGATCATCTCTTCCAATTCGGTTTCGGATGCTCCGGCCGCACAAAAGCGGCCCGAAGACGCCGCGGCGTTTTTACCCGTGCGGATGGGGGAGACCCCGTCCGGCAGCATCCGCGTGAAGGAAACCGAATACGAAATACCGCATTTTCGCGTGACGTCGCTGCGCAGCGAGCGGATAGAAGCGCCCCCGGAGCCCGCGCAGGGCAAGCAGACGCAGTTCGGCGCGGAGCCCGTAAAGATCATCGGCCAGGCGTTCGATACTTTCTGGATGGTGCAGCAGGGAGAGGACCTCTTCTTCATCGACCAGCACGCCGCGCATGAGCGGCGGCTCTATGAGCGTTTCATGGCGCAGACCGGGGAGCAGGCTTCGCAGACGCTGCTGATCTCCGAGCTTATTCAGCTTACCCCGGCCGAGTATGAGGCGCTCCTGCGCCACAAGGCGCTATTGGACGAGCTTGGCTTTGAGCTTGAACCCTTCGGGGCTACGTCCTTTCGCGTGAGCGCCGTTCCCGCCATGCTTGCGGGGACGCCCGTCGCCGCCATGCTGCGCGAGGCGGTGGAACTGCTCGAGGCGCAGGGCCGCGCTTCCACCCAGGAGCTTCGCAGGGAAGCCGTCATTCAGGCGGCGTGCAAGCACGCCGTCAAGGCGGGCGATTCGCTGACAAACGAGGAGATCGCCGATCTTCTGCGCGTGTTTACGGAGGACGGCGTGCCTATGACCTGCCCGCACGGCCGCCCCGTGATGATCCGGCTCAACCGCAGGGAAATCCAGAAGCTGTTCAAGCGCATCGTCTAGGGTGCCGGGAACAGCGCGTTAATAAGGAGAAGGAAGCGTGCCGCGAGCGCATATTTTGGTCCTGACCGGCCCCACAGCCTCGGGCAAGACCGCGGTTTCCATAGAGCTTGCCAAAAAACTCAACGCCGAGATCGTATCCGCCGATTCCATACAGGTGTACCGCGGGCTCGACATCGGCTCGGCAAAGCCCACCATGGAAGAGCGGCAGGGAATTCCGCACCATATGATCGACGTGGCGGACGTTTCGGATCCTTCCTTCAGCGTGGCGGAGTATAAGCGGCAGGCGGAGATCTGCATCGGGGAAATCGCCGCGCGGGGCAGGCTTCCCCTCGCAGTGGGGGGAACGGGGCTCTATATCAGCGCCCTGACCTATCCGCTGCAGTTTACCAGCGTTCCGGGCAATCCCGCCGTGCGCAAGGCGCTCCAGGAGGAGGACGCGCAAAACCCGGGCGCGCTGTACCGGCGCCTGCAGCAGGCCGATCCCGTCACGGCGGCGCGCCTGCATCCGAACGACGGCAAGCGCATCGTGCGCGCGCTGGAGGTATACGAGGTTTCGGGAACGCCGCTGAGCACGCACGGCGCGGATTTCCAGAACGCCGCTGGGGCCGAGCCGCCTTTCGACGCCGCGTTGTTCGGGCTTACGATGGACCGCGCGCGCTTATACGAGCGGATCAACCGGCGCGTGGACGCCATGATGCAAAACGGCCTGCCGGAGGAAACGAAAGCGCTCTTTGACGCCGGCCTTTCACCCGCGCTGCCCGCATTGCAGGGCCTTGGGTACAAACAGCTCCTGCGGCATTTTCGGGGAGAAACGACGCTTTGCGAGGCGGTGGAAGAAATCAAGCGGGAAACGCGAAGACTTTCCAAGCGCCAGCTCACCTGGTTCAAACGCGATACGCGCATCCGGTGGCTGGATTCCGGGTGCGTCGACGCCGAAGCGCTCGCCAAGCGCATTTATGAAGCATATTTGCAAGATAAGGGGTAATGGAGCCATGATAAAAGAAAATCCGCAAGACCGGATTCTCAACCAGCTGCGCAAAAAGAAGGCGCTCTGCACCGTCCACCTTACCAACGGTTTTCAGATCAAGGGCGCGATGGTGCGCGCGTTCGATAATTTCGTGATCGTCATCGAAGCGGAGGGCAGGCAAATGATGATCTATAAGCATGCGATCTCCTCCATCACCATGTTCCAGCCCATCCCGCTGGACCCGGCGGCGGACGCCGAGGAAACCCAGGAGTAGAGGAGAAGCGCATGGAGTACGCTGCCGGATTGTTTCCGGGTTTTCCGGCGTCCGAGGCCGCCGTCAGGGTGGTTTTGGAAGCCGAGGCGCAATTGGCGCCGGTATTCGGGCGCATAGACGCCATCGAGGCGCAAAACCAGTGGAAGGTGCTTTTAGCCTTTCAGCGGGAGGGCGTCGCGCAGCGCCATTTTGCCCCCACCACAGGCTACGGGTACGACGATATTGGCCGGGACACGCTGGACCGCTTGTTTGCCCGCGCGATGGGCGCGGAGGACGCGCTGGTCCGGCCGCAGATCGTCAACGGCACGCACGCGCTCTACCTGATGCTCGCCGGCGTTCTAAGATCCGGCGACACGCTGCTGTCTATAACGGGAGCGCCTTACGATACCCTGGAACAGGCCATCGGCGGGGAAGGGCGGGGGATCGGCTCCCTAAAAGAGTTCGGCGTCCGGTTCCGGCAGATCCCCCTGAAGAACGACGCGGTCGATATGGAAGAAACGCTCGCGGCCCTTCGGGGGGATTCCTCGATCCGCATGGTGTACGCCCAGCGTTCCCACGGATACGCGTGGCGGGAGGCGCTTTCCGTAGAGGCGCTGGAAGACGTTTTTCGCGCCGTCAGGCAAATACGCCCCGATGTCGTGACCGCTGTGGACAATTGCTACGGCGAGTTCACGGCGGTGCGGGAGCCCGTATCCGCCGGCGCGGACGTCATGGCGGGCTCGCTCATTAAAAACCCCGGCGGCGGCATCGCGCCCACCGGCGGATATATCGCGGGAAAACGGGCGCTGGTGGAGCGCGCGGCGCACAGGCTGACGGTACCCGGCATCGGACGGGAGGTCGGTTCCTACGCGGGCTCGTACCAGCCGTTTTACCAGGGGCTGTTCCTGGCCCCGCACGCGACGGCACAGAGCCTGAAATCCGCCGCGCTTTTCGCGCGGGTATTCGAAAACGCAGGCATGGTCACGATGCCGAAAAGCGACGCGCCCCGTTCGGATATCATTCAATCCCTGCGGCTTCCGGACCGCGAGGCGCTCATCGCGTTCTGCCAAAGCATCCAACGGGCCGCGCCCGTCGATTCCGCCGCCGTACCCGAGCCGTGGGATATGCCGGGCTACGGCGACCCCGTCATCATGGCGGCGGGAACGTTCGTACAGGGCGCATCCATTGAACTGAGCGCCGACGCGCCGGTGCGCCCGCCGTATACCGCCTACATTCAGGGCGCGCTGACCTATGCGCACGGGCGTTTGGCCGCCATGCTCGCGCTCGACGCGCTGCAAACCCGCGCGCAATAAAAAAGGCCGCGCAACCGGCCGGGCGATACACCTAAATAAAGCGTTAATGAAGCGTTGGCCTAATAGCTGCGCATCAGGCCGATGACCTTGCCGACGACCTCCACATCCCCGTAGGAAACGTAGATGGGCTGCATGGCGGCGTTTTCGGGCTGGAGACGGACGCGGCCGTTCTCTTTATCCTCAAAGAAGCGCTTGACGGTCGCGTGCTCGCCCTGGATGCGCGCCACGACGATATCCCCGTTTTGCACCTGCAAACCGTTGTGCACCAGGATATAATCGCCGTTGAACATGCCGGCGTCGATCATGCTGCTGCCTTCCACCCGGAGCAGGAACACCTCGTCCTTGCTGGCGCCGTGCAGCAGCTGGGGGGGAAGGAGGAATTCCTCCTCGATATTCTCCACCGCCAGTATGGGGGTGCCGGCCGCGACGTTGCCTACCAGGGGCACCGCCATGCCGGGCTGCGCGGACTGCGAGTCGGCGATGACGAGCGAGCGCTGTTTGGCGGGATTGCGCAGGATGAGGCCTTTTTGTTCAAGCTTTGTCAGGTGCGCGTGAACGGTGGAGGTGGAGGCGAGCCCTACCGCCGTGCAGATCTCGCGCACGGTGGGGGGGAAGCTGTGTTGTTCGTAATAGGCGACGATAAAATCATAGATCGCTTTTTGCGGATTGCTCAGCTTCTTCATCTTATCCTCCTGACATGGCGCTGCGCTGGATTCAGTATAGCATAGTTCGGGTTTCTTGGAAACGTTCGTTCGCAAAAAATATGCGATAAATTGTTATAATGCCTTGCAAACGGGCAAAAGTAGTTTATGATAGCTCTGGAGGGCAAGCCTAAATGAAATACTGTCTATTGGATGAGGAAAAGATCTGCGACGATTGCGGCGAATGCAACCGCTGCGATCTTGACCCGAATAAAATATGCGACAACTGCTGCAAATGCCTGGAGCAAAGCGATGAAGAGTATGCGGAGCTCCCCATACAGGACGTCGTACTCGAAAACACGGATTCTTATCTGGAAGAACTGTTCCGCGACGAAGAGGAAGACGAGAAAGGCCTTTCAGCGGAGGAGCTCTCCGAGGAGCCGGATCCCGAGCTGATGCGGATCTGGGAGGAGAAGCTCAGGGCATTGGAAGGGGAACACAAACAATCGATCCCCCAAATCCACGGAACCAGAAAACGGAAAGCAACGGAATAGCCCCGCAGTACTTATTCGGCGGGGGCTTCCGATTCGGTTTCCGGCCCTGCTTCGGTCTGCGCGGATGGAGCCTCTTTAGCTGCCGCTTTCCCTTGAAGCGCGGATTGCGGCGCCTCGCCGCGCAGCTTGATGACCTGCGCCGCGACACGCCGGCGGTCATGCCCTATGGCCGCGTAGTGCTTGCGCGTGGTGTTCACGTCCTTATGCCCGAGCACATCCGCTACCAGGTAGATATCGCCCGTTTCCTGATACAGCGAGGTTCCGAATGTGCTCCTGAGCTTGTGGGGGGAAATCTTTTTGAGCGGCGTCGCGACGGCGGCGTATTTTTTTACCAGGTTTTCCACCGCGCGCGCCGTGATGCGCCTTTTTTGCAAAGACAGGAACAGTGCGTCCTCATGCCCACTCTGCGGCTCCATACGCTCGCGCTCCTGCAGGTAGTTCAGCAGCGCCGCGCGCACCTCGGGGCCGAACACCAGCGCGTCCTGCGCGCCGCCCTTCCTGGTGACCAGAAACTCGTTGTTCATAAAATCCAGATGCCCGATATCGATGCCGACAAGCTCGCTGATGCGGATGCCCGTTCCCAAAAACAGCGTGATAATGGCGGTATCACGCGTCTTTGTGAACCGGTGGTAGCGCTTCTGTACGGGGGAAAGGCCGCCGCCCGATTCTGCGGTATCGATAAGATCCGCCACCTCGTTGGGCTCCAGCCGGACGATGGCGCGCTCATGGAGCTTCGGGAGCTCCACCAGCGACGGCGCGCTGTTTTTGAGCATCTCCCGCTTGAAAAAGTATTTGAAGAAAGAGCGCAGCGTGGAAAGCTTGCGCGATTTGGCGCGCTCGTGGTTGGTAACTTCGCGCTCCTGTTTCATATAAAGAGACATATGCTCCAGAAACAGCTCGATATCCAGCGCCGTAACCTGCTCCAGATCCTGCAGCGTCAGTTCCTTGACGGCCTTTCCCTGAAAATACGGGATCTCGGCGACCAAAAACTGAAAAAAGGTCCTTAGATCCACCGCGTATCCGTAGCGCGTAAGGATGGAGGTCTGGCTTTCGATGCCGCGCATAAAGGTACCGCAGCAGCTTGGCAGGTCGTTAAGCATCGCGCGCAGCTTTTTGGTATACAGCTTCAGATTCTTGATGGAATACCCGTCGGTCAAAAGAAACACCTCATATGATAGTATACATATGAAGCGTTGATCCTACAAATACTATTTTTAACGAATACTAACAGGAAAAGCGATGTGGACGGGGAAGGGCGGCGGTCAAAAGCGCCTCCTGTCATCTCCCAGTGTACCGACGGAGTCCTGTTCCTATATCATTTAGGTTTTCTGGTCCAGTTACAGCACTTGTATTGCATGACTGAACTTGCGTGAGATTTTTAGGACGTGCTGGCTGCTTTCCAGATGGATGGCCGAGAAGCCCAGGCATAGCGCCAGCACAGCCGGGAGGAACACGCAGCCCGGCGCAGGGTCGTCCCTGGGAGCCGGCTAAAACTATTCGTTAAAGACAAGTTTAACGAATAGTAATGGGGGCAAAAGGGCAAGCTCCCCGTTCGGGATGATCGGCGTCTTCTCCGCATGACCGAATCACATCGAAACATCCCCGCACAAAAAAGCCGCCCTACGGCAGCTTGAGCGCTTTGATCGCCGCGCGCGCAAGCGCATCGCAGCGGTTGTTGTATTCGTTGTCGCTGTGGCCTTTGACCTTATGCCACGTAACCTTATGGATGCGCGTCAGCTTGATCAGCCGCTGCCAAAGATCCTGGTTTTCGACATCCTGCTTGGCGGCGGTTTTCCAGCCGTTCCTTTGCCAGTTATATATCCAGTTTTCGGTGAACGCGCGGCATAAATAGGCGCTGTCCGTATAAAGCTCTACGGCGCAGGGCTCCAGCAGCGCTTCCATAGCAGAGATTGCGGCCATCAGCTCCATCCGGTTATTGGTGGTCTCCGCTTCCCCGCCGGAAATTTCCTTTTTATGGTTTTTATACTGCAAGATCGCGCCCCAGCCGCCCGGGCCCGGGTTGCCGGAACACGCTCCGTCCGTATAAATGACGATTTCCTTCATGCCGCTCATTTGGCCGCAAGCTGCCGCGCCTTCTCCACGCAGACCTCCACGGCATCCAGCACCGCGGCGCGGAAGCCGCCGCGCTCCAGCTCGGCCACGGCTTCGATGGTCGTGCCGCCGGGCGAGCAGACTGCATCCTTGAGCGCGCCCGGATGCATGCCTGTCTCCAGCACCATCTTCGCGGCGCCCATTACCGTCTGCGCGGCAAACTTGTAAGCGGTGGCGCGCGGAAGGCCCGCGCGTACGCCGCCATCCGCAAGCGCCTCAATAAAGAGGTACACATACGCGGGCCCGCTGCCCGAAACGCCTACCACGGCATCCATCAGGTAGCTGGGCACGGCCTCCGCAACCCCTGTGGCGCTAAAAAGCTCTTTGGCGAACGCCAGCTCGTCCTCGGTGAGCGTATGGTCCATATCGAGCGCGACCATGCCCGCGCCGACCATGCAGGGCGTGTTGGGCATCACGCGCAGGATCCGGCATTCCGGCGCAAGCGCCGCGATATCCGGGCGGCTCCAGCCCGTTACGATGGAAATAAGCGTCTTATCCTTGAGTGCAGTTCTGCACTCGCTCAGAACACGCCCGCAGACGTTGGGCTTCACCGCGAGCAGCACGATATCGCACGCAAATATCATGGCGTTCGCGCTTTGCGCGGTGAGCACGCCGAGCTCCTTTTGCAGCGCGCGCACCTTTTCCTGATTCAAATCAAAAATATACACGTTGGAGGGCGGCAAAAGCCCCTCCCTGAGGATACCTCTTAAAATCGCCTCGCCCATATTGCCCGCGCCGATAAAGCCCAGCTTTTTCATACCCACTCTCCTTTTTTTGTTCCGTTTCATATAAAGAAAGTTGACAAACCATTTCCCCAAGCCCGGGAAAAAGGGCTTATCAACTCCGCGCTTTGGCAGGGGCAGAAGGACTCGAACCCTCAAGAACGGTTTTGGAGACCGCTATGTTACCATTACATCATGCCCCTAGCATGCAAACAACATGCGTATTATAGCATTATGGAATTTGACTGTCAATTATGTATAATTCCCATAGTGGACATCCCAAATTTTGGATTTTCGCGGCCAAAATAGACGCATTTGTACGCAGGAACAGGAGTTGCGCCGCTTCCGCCCCCCTACCCTACCCTGGGCTTCAGCCCTGCGAACAGAAGGATAATGATCTGCGCCGGAATGCCGATGATGAAGATCAGCCAAATATTATAAGAAAGAAACGCCAGGTATACGCAAAGCAGAATGCTCCACACCAGCAATGTGATAATCAGGAAATTCATTTGCCGTTTTCCCCAGATCGCGTTAAAGACCAGCAGCACGATCAGGGCTACCGGTACCGCGTATACGTAGACCATCCAGAGCTGGATCCCGTGCCGCTCCGCGTCGCTGTACAGCCCCAGTATCACGAATGCGATGGTAGCGATCAGAAAAACGAGCGATGTGGAGAGCAGCGTAATAATCAGCCGGTTGCGCTTCTGCTGGTGGGATACGGCCTTGAACTCCTCGTCGCTCAGCGGATGCTCGGCTTCGAGGAGATAATCGACCCCCACGCTGAATTGATCCGCAATTTCCTTCAACACGGTTACATCGGGGATCGATTCCGCCCGTTCCCACTTGGAAACGGCTTTATCGGAATAATTGAGCATCTGCGCAAGCTCCGCCTGTGTCAGGTTTCTTGATTTGCGCAGGTCGATGATATTCTTTGCTATGATCGGCTTCAAATCCTTCATACGGCGGTATATCCCCGGCTTTTCATCGTTGAAACCATTATAATATACGGTTCTCAAAAACACAAATCCCGAAATAGGGGCGCTCTACTCACGGTAGAGTGCATTGGAGTTCGCTCTACACAGGCCGTACCGATCGGTAGAGTGCGCATCCGGCCACTCTAGGGTGACTTTTACAGAAGACTCCCATTATGATAGAAAAGAGTGCCTCGGCCTCCACACTGCATTTGAACGGAGCATTTTTATGGAACAATATGTGATTACCTGCTGTTCGACAGCCGATATGTCCAGAGAATATTTTGAAAGGCGCTCCATCCCCTATGTCTGCTTCCATTTCCTGCTCGACGGGGTGCAGTATACCGACGATTTGGGCGAATCCATCCCCTTTGCGGAATTTTATAAGCGAATCGCCGCCGGCGCCGAGGCAAAGACCGCGCAGGTAAACGTGGATGAGTTCATCGCGTTTTTTGAGCCGTTCCTCAAAGAGGGCAAGGATATCCTGCATGTGACGCTGTCCTCCGGCATATCCGGCGTGAACAACTCGGCCAACGCGGCCAGAGCGGAGCTATTGGGGAAATACCCGGACAGAAGGATCGAGGTTGTGGATTCTTTGGGCGCTTCCTCGGGATACGGGCTGCTGATGGACCTAATTGCAGACCGGCGGGACAACGGCGCGACGTTTGAGGAAGCCTGCCTTTGGGCGGAGGAAAATAAGCTCCGCGTCCACCACTGGTTCTTTTCAACCGATCTGACCTCCTATATCCGGGGCGGGCGGATCTCAAAGGCCGCGGGAATCATGGGCACGCTCCTGGGGATCTGCCCGCTCCTGAACATGGACGCCGCCGGCCGCCTGATCCCCCGGGAAAAGATCCGCTCCAAAAAGCGGGTGATTCAGGAGATCGTCCGGAAGATGGAAACGCATGCGGACGGCGGGCCGAACTACAGCGGCAAGTGCTTTATCTCCAATTCGGCCTGCGAGGAGGACGCGCGCGCTGTGGCGGACCTTGTGGAAAAGACATTCCCAAACCTCAACGGAAGGGTGCTCATCAACAGCGTGGGCACCGTGATCGGTTCGCATACCGGCCCGGGCACGGTGGCGCTGTTCTTCCTCGGCGATCCGCGGACGGATATCGTCAACTGAGCGCTCCCGGAGAACATCTATTTGGGCGAACAGCAAAGGGAAAGCGCCTGCCGCAGCTTGGCGTTGATGCCCTGTACGGCGCCGGCGTCAAGCTTTTGTACGGCGCGGTCGTAGGTAAACACGCCGTTGATTTCGTCCTCCACATCACTCACCTGCGTATAAACGGCGGCGGAGAGGCCCCGCTCCACGGCGGGCAGCACCTCGTCCCGATACAGCTTCACAAACGCCGCGGTCAATTCCGCGGGCGTTTGGTACATGCGGTAGCCGAATAGCGTATCCGACGCCATATGCCCGGCCGTGGGGCAGCTGTACCCGCCGAACTCGGTCAGCGCGGGTATGCGCCCGGCAGGGTCGTTTTTGTAGCGGTATCTTTTGTAATAGATGTGCCGGCTCATAAAATCGCCGCAGCGCTGGTCGTGCCAGCCGCTTGCGTGGTCGATCAGGCGCGTGGGGTCGAGCGAACGAACCGCATCGGCGATGCGGCATGCGTCGAACTGCCCCCAGCCCTCGTTGAAGGGCACCCAGACCGCAAGGCCCACCGCGTTATAAAGGAGCTGTACCGTGCGTTCCATATCCCGTTCAAAAACGGCGCGCCCCTCCCCGCCGCTCCTGCCGAACAGACCGTAGCGCCCGTCCGAAAGGCGTACGTTGATGAAGGGGAGCCATTCCGTCACCATATGCCGGTAGGGGCCCCCGCCGCTGACGAAATCCTGCCAGACCAGCATTCCCAGCCTGTCGCAATGGTAATACCAGCGCAGCGGTTCGATTTTGATGTGCTTGCGCAATATATTGAAGCCGAGTTTTTTGAGTTCGGCGATCTCCCATGCCATCGCATCGTCGGAAGGCGGGGTATACAGACCGTCGCTCCAGTATCCCTGGTCCAGCAGCCCCGTATGAAAAACGGGCTTGCCGTTGAGCGCCAGCCTGATACGGCCTTTTTCGTCCCGTACGTGCCCGAATTCCCGCATGCCGAAGTAGCTTATTACCGTATCCTGCCCCATTGTGGCTTTGACGGTGTACAAGAACGGATCGTCGGGGCTCCAACTGCGAAAGCCCGGCAGAGGCAGCCGGAGGTACCCTTCCACTAAATCTCCCGCCGCCGCGAGGCGTTCTTCCTCATACACCTCAATGCGCCCCTGCGCGCTCCCTTCCTCCCCCGCCGTCTCCACACGGAACTCCACCGCCGCCTGCCCGAACAGAGGCGTGATGCGGATGTTCTCAATATACTGCCGCGGTACCGTTTCCATCCACACCGTCTGCCAGATTCCGCTCTGTGCCGTGTACCGGATGCCGCCGCGCCGGAGCGCCTGCTTGCCGTAAGCCTCTATGCCGGTATCCGATTCGTCCCGTGCCGCGACGGTAAGCGTATTCCCACCCCCGGAGACCAGTTCCGTAATATCGAGGCAAAAGGGCCAGTAGCCGCCCGCGTGCGAACCGGCTTCTTTGCCGTTGACAGATACCGTGCAGCGCTGATCCACCGCGCCGAAATGCAGCAGCAGCCTTTGCCCGGGGCCGGTACGCTCCATCTCAACCGCACGCCTGTACCAAAGCGTCTGCCCCGGCAAAAGCTGCCTTCCTACGCCGGAAAGCGGGCTCTCGGGTGAAAAAGGCACGATGATCTGGCCGTCGTACCTTTCGGGCTCCCCCTCATCCGCGGCCCGGATGGCATATTCCCACGGACCGTTCAGGCAAAGCCAGTTTTCCCTTTGAAGCTGCGGCCGCGGGTATTCGGGGAGCGGGCAGGCGCGGTCCAGTTCCCTGCCCCAGCGGGTATAGAGCGTATGGGGCTTCGTGCCCTCGGTTTTCCTTTTCATATTCACCACCTGTTTTGCGCGTGCTCGCAGAAAGCCAGAAGATCGCGGATCTCGAGCGTTTCGCCGCCGGGCAGGACGGCCGTGCCGTCGTATCGGCCGAACACCTGATGGCAGCGCGTATCGACGAACGCGAGCTTCGTTTGGGTAAAGTTGTCGTACACGGGCGTCATTACAAAATCAAAGCGTCCCTCTTCGTCGCAAAAATGCCAGGGCGCCATATACTCCCGCTCGTCGCGCTCCGCGCGCAGCACGCCGAGCTTATATGCCTTTCCGTTCCAGAAGAACATGTTTTCGGTTGCGTTCGACGTATTCCCGAATCCCCAGCCGATGTTGAAGCCGAACCGCCCGCCGCAGGTATTCGCCGCGCCGTTTCCCCAGAACCACTCGTGCCGGAAGGGCCAGACGCCCCTGCCCCAATCGAGCAGCGCGGTATCACCGGGCTTGAGCGCAACCGAAAGCCCGCCGATTTGCGCCCCTCCGCGCGCCTCATAAAAATTCTCCTTGCAGTTAAGATAAAATTGCCGCGGATTCGTAAACGGCGTGGCGATCGCCATCTTGTCGTCGTCAGGGTCGTTTACAAGCGTTACGTCGGCTTCCGCGCCGCGGCCATGCAGCACAAGGTGGCGGCTCCCGGCGGCCGTTTCAAAGCGCATGGAAAAGTCCCTGCCCTCCGCCGAAAGGACGCCGGGTTCCTCGGGAGTAACGGGCATGCGCATGGACCGCAGGGGCAGCGGACGCATGCGCGAGAAAGCAGCGCGCTCTCCATTCGTTATATGGAAGAGGGTTGCGGAAAAGCTCGCCATATAGGAGACGTGCCCGATAGTGAGCTGCAGCACATACTCCCCCGCGGCGATCTGGTAGAAATCCCATTCCTTGAGCGCGAACGGGCCCGCCCTGATCCTCTCGCGGTCGTACCCAAACACCATGCGCCTCGCGTAGCCGGGGCTGACTACATGCCCCCGCTCATCCAGCAGCGGTACGGATGAAGTGATCTCCTTTTGCATGCCGCCCGCCTTACTCCGCGGCCGCGCTCTGGCCGCGCAGGCGGCGGTAGTACAGCTTTGCGGAATAATACAGCGGTATGAACATAAGCATCACCAGGATGGCCGCCCAGAAGAAGATCGATTCGGTGGGAATGTTCTCGGTGACGCCGTACTGGTTGACGATAGTACCCGCGCCGTTCTTGATGATGATATTGCCGATGATCGTTCCCACGATCATGGGGATCAGCGTAAAGAACATGATGCGGATGCCCTCGAACTGGCCGCGGCTTTCCTCCGGGTAGAGCTGTTTGACCCACATCGTCATCGCCTGGGTCAAAAGGATATAGCCCGCGCCCACCAGGAATACCGCAAGCAGCAGGGGAGTGTTCTTTACGGCAAAGATGGCGGAGGTGTCCGCCGTGCCCGGCCGGACGGTAAGGTACAAAAGCCAGAGCCCTGCGATATGCAAAAGAGCCGCCGCCGCCGCTACGTAGGGCGTCTTATGCTCATTGATGAGGCCTACGGCGGGGATCGCCAGAAGCATCGCGGCAGTCAGCCCGATGCCCTGGATCAGACCCATGTTGTCGGCGGAAAAGCCGATGCGGTAGATCATCCAGTTGCCCATGTGCACGAAGAAAATATTGAACGGGATGAAGAACAGCGCCGTGGTCACCGAAACCAGCACCAATTCCCGGCGCATAAAGAAGTTTTTGAAGTTGAATACGCTGCCGAACTGCCGCCAGAACGTCCCTTCCTTATGGGGCTTGAGCGCCGGGGAATCGCGCAGGAACAGCAGCGACAGCACGCCCATCGCGATGACGAACAGCCCCATCGACCAGAACAGGCGCTGGTAGTTGTCGTCGCCGCCGATGAGCTGTCCGCCCAGCACCGTACCCACGATGGTGCCGATGACGGGCTGGGTGGCCAGCGCCGCGCCGATCTGGCCGCGGTTGCGGTCGGTGGTCATGTCGTTCGTCCAGGCGTTGTAGCCGGAATCGTTGCCCATTGAGCCGAAAAAGCTCATGACGTCGTCGGCAAGCACCACCAGCACGGCCGCCAGCACCGCGAGCTTGCTGCCGTTTCCTACCGCACCCTTTTCGATCAACTCCGTCATGCCAAAAAAGATCGTAAACACGCCCCACAGAATATAGCCTATGGAAATATATTTTCGGCGCGTGCCCCGCCTATCCGACAGGGTTCCGAAAAAGAAGGTGGAAAACGCCGTCGCGAGCGCGCTGGTGATGACCATCAGCGTCACGATCGTGGAATCCTTGGCGATTTTGGCGTACACGAACGTATTGAACCACTGGTTTTCGATGTTCCAGCACAGCTGCCCAGCCAACCCCAGGCCCCATACCAGCGTCCAGAACGTTGCGCCGCTTCCCCTATCCCTTGCGGGCTTCATCTTTCCCTCCCGACCGGGCCCTCGAGGCCCTGTTTCTTATGGAAAATGAACGGAGTCCGTTCCCGGTATCAAAAGCCGATATGTGCCTAAAAAGAGGCTATGCTTCCCGCTTCAGCCGCTGGATAATGACAAAGTCCGCCGGGCAGAACGCCTCTTCCTGCATCTGCGCGGGTTGCATCCACTGGAGCTCCTCATGGACGATCAGCGAGGGGGTTCCCTCTATCATGTGCGCATCATAAAACGTGAAAGCGATCTCGCGGTCGGGGTAGGCGTGGACGGTTTTAGCGAATACCCCGTCGATGCCGACGGTAACGTCAAGCTCCTCTTTGCATTCGCGGACCAGGCAGGCTTCCGGCCCTTCGCCCGGCTCCTGCTTGCCGCCGGGGAATTCCCACAGATACGCGCAGACGCCGCCCGGCCCGCGCTTGCAGGCGAGTATCTCTCCCCGGCCGTTTTTGATGATCGCAGCGCAAACATGAACCAATACCGTTACCAGCCTTGCCCTTCATAGTCGTCATAAACAGATAAGAATCGAGTTTATTATAACACATGGGGGCCGCGCATGGGAATGCGCGGCCCCCATATTAAAAATTCCGGCTTCGGCGGATGTTTAAGCAAGCTCGAACTGTCCGGTATAGAGCTGATAGTACCGGCCCTTTTGCGCCACCAGCTCGTCGTGGCTGCCGCGCTCGAGGATCTCGCCGTGTTCCAGCACGATGATGGCCTTCGCGTTGCGCACGGTGGAAAGCCGGTGCGCGATGACGAACACCGTCCGGTTCTCCATCAGGCGGTCCATGCCCGCCTCGATCAGCTTCTCGGTATGGGAATCCACCGAGCTTGTCGCCTCATCCAGTATCAGCACCGGCGGGTTCGCGACGGCCGCCCGGGCGATGGCCAATAGCTGCCGCTGGCCCTGGCTGAGGTTCGCGCCATCTCCGGTAAGCAGGGTGTCGTACCCGTCGGGCAGCCGGCGGATGAAGAAATCCGCATTGGCCAGCTTCGCCGCCTCGGCCACCTGCTCCATACTCGCGCCGGGGTTGCCGTAGCGGATGTTGTCGGCGATGGTGCCCGTGAACAGGTGGGTGTCCTGCAGCACGACCCCGAGCGAACGGCGCAGATCGTCCTTTTTGATTTCGCGTACGTCGATGCCGTCGTAGGTGACAGATCCCCCGCTGACGTCGTAAAACCGGTTGATCAGGTTGGCGATGGTGGTCTTGCCCGCGCCGGTGGAGCCCACGAAGGCGATCTTCTGCCCCGGCTTGGCGTACAGGCTGACCCTGTTGAGCGCGCTTACGCCCTCTTTGTAGCCGAACACCACGTCGTGGAACCGTACGTCGCCGCGCAGCGGGATCAGCTCCGCTTTTGTGCCTTCCAGCGGTCTTTTCCATGCCCATTGGCTCGTACGCTCGGCGCACTCCGTAAGGCCGCTGTCCGCCCCCGCCCTGACGTTCACCAGCGTTACGTTGCCTTCGTCGATCTCCGCCGGCTCATCCATGATCTGGAATATCCGTTCGGCGCCCGAGAGGGCCGCGAGTATGAAGTTGATCTGCTGGGACATCTGGTTGAGGGGCATCGCCGACTGACGCACATAGACGAGGTAGGAGGCGAGCGTCCCCAGATCGATGCTGCCCTCGATGGCGAAGAACGCGCCCAGGCACGCGGTCAGCGCATAGTTGAAATACGAGAGGCTGACGACGACGGGTATCACAACCCCGCCGAAAGTCATTGCGGAGGTTGCGGCGTCCCGAAGGTTGGCGTTGCGTTCCGAAAATTCCGCAAAATCCTCATCCTCGTGGTTGAATACCTTGACGACCTTCTGCCCCTCCACGCTCTCCTCAATAAAGCCGTTCAGCCCGCCCAGATACTTCTGCTGGCGTTTGAAGTAGCCGTGGCTCTTTTTGCTGCTGTACCGCAGAAACAGAAACATCCCGAGCATGGAGAGCATCACGATGGCGGACAGCGTCAGGTTCATCACGATCAGCACCGTAATGGTGCCGATAAACACGACTATGTTCTGTATCAGCACCGCAAAGCTGTTGTTGAGCGCCTCGGATATGGTATCGATGTCGTTGGTGAAGCGGCTCATCAGCTCGCCGTGCGTGGTCGCGTCAAAAAAATGCAGGGGCAGCGTCTGCACCTTATGAAACAGGTCGTTTCGCATATCGCTGACGATAGCCTGCGCGGCGTTCACCATCAGCTGCGTGTAGCCGTACGTCGAGGCAACGCCCACCAGATAGACGCTCCCCATGAGCAGCAGCATCCTGGTCAGGCCCGGGATATCGCCCGGGATGATGTAATCGTTCACGATGGGTTTGAGCAGGTATGTGCCGTATACGTTGGCAGCGGCGCTGATCACCGTAAGCAGGACGACTGCCAGGAGGACCCCGCCGTGCTTCTTCATGTATCTGAAAAGCAGCGACAGCGTCTTGCGCAAATCCTTCGGCTTTTCATGCATAAGGGGCCTGGCCATTACGCGATCGCCCCCTTCAGCTGGAACTCGAAGAGATCGCGGTACATCGGGTTGGTCCCGATCAGCTCCTCATGCCTGCCCGCGGCCTCGATCCTGCCCTCGCGAAGCACCACGATGAGATCGGCGTTTTCAATGGAGGTGATGCGCTGGGTGATGATGATCTTCGTGGTATCCTTCAGTTCCCGGGAAAGCCGCTCGCGTATGCGTGCCTCGGTGGCGGTATCGACGGCGCTCATTGAATCGTCGAATATCAGGATGCGCGGGCGCTTCAAAAGCGCGCGGGCGATGCAGAGCCGCTGCTTCTGCCCGCCCGATACGTTGACGCCGCCCTGCCCCAGGTCGGTTTCATAGCCGTCGGGAAGCCGCTTTATGAATTCATCCGCGCAGGCGATACGGCAGGCCCAGTCGAGCTCTTCCTCCGTGGCGCCCTCGTCGCCCCATTTGAGGTTTTCGCGGATCGTTCCCGAGAACAGCGTGTTTTTCTGCAGCACCATGCCGATGGCGTCGCGCAGGTAGGCGACGTCGTACTCCTTCACATCCCGTCCGTCGATCCTGACGCTGCCGGCGCTTACGTCGTACAGCCGGGGAATGAGCTGCACAAGCGACGATTTCGCCGAGCCCGTGGAGCCGATGACGCCGATCGTCTGCCCGGCGCCGATAAAAAGATTGATATCAGAAAGCACGAACTCCTTGGCCGTCTGCTTGTATTTAAAATATACGTGCTCGAACGAGACCTCGCCGCGTTCCACACGCGCGTCGCCGCTGCCCTGGATTTCCGGCTTTTCGTCCATCACCTCCAGGATACGCTGTCCCGAGGTCATGGACCGGCTGACCATCAGGAACACGTTGGAGATCATCATGAGGGAGTTCAGGATCTGGAGCACATAGCTCAAAAAGCCCGTGAGTTGCCCAACCTTCATGGAGCCCTCGCGGATGAAGTTTCCGCCGAACCACAGGATGGCGATGATGGTGCCGTACATCACGAACTGAAAGCAGGGCAGGTTGAGTTGCGCATAATGGAATGCCTTCTGCGACGTCTCGCAGAAATTCTCATTGGCGGCGCCGAATTTTTCGCACTCGTCCCCGCCCCGGACATAGGATTTCACCGTGCGGATGGCCGTGAGGTTTTCCTGTACGACGGAGTTCAATTGATCGAGCATGCGCTGCATCTTCCCGTAGATGGGGCCGAGCCTGCGCAGGATCAGCAAGAGCAGCACGGCCAGCACCGGCATGGCCACCGCAAACACCATCGTCAGCTTGGGCGAGAGCGCAAGCGTCATAAAGACGGCGATCACCATCATGACCGGCCCGCGCACGGCGGGACGAAGGCCGTTGGCAACGGCGTTCTGCAAAACGGTGACATCCCCCGTCAGCCGTGTAATCAGCGACGGCGTGGAGAAATGGTCCATATTCGCAAAGGAAAAGCTCTGTACCTTCCGGTATTCCGCCTTTCGGAGCTCCGCGCCGAACCCCTGCCCCGCTTTCGCCGCGTACCGCGCGTACAAAAGGCCGAGGCCGAGCGACGCGAGCGCGCAGGCCACCATGATGGCGCTTTGAAAAAGAATATAGTTCTTATCGCGGTTCGCGATGCCGACATCAATGATTTGCGCCATAATCAGCGGAATAATCATTTCGAGGGTGCTTTCCATCACGACGCAGAGGGCGCTGATAATCAGGTGCTTTTTGTATTTTGCAAAATATCCGTATAAGCGCTTCAGCACAACATTCTCCCCAACTACTAAACAACATTACAAAGCCTTGCCCGTCAGATTGCCATACATGCGGCTGAGGTAGTCGGAAAACTGCTCCTTTTCGGTCTCCGTAAACCCCCGCAGCGCGAGCTTTTCATATTCCCCGCAGAGCGCCCGCCACTTTTCGTAATACAGCATGCCCTTCTCCGTGATGGAGACCGACTCCGCCCGTTTGCGTTCGGCCAAGGGAGCGCGCTCCACCAACCCCGCTTCCACCATATTATTCAGGATCTTCGATACCGTGGCGGGCTCGATATCGAGCGCCATCGCGATCTCTTTCTGCATGCAGTGGTTATGCCGGAACAGGTGGCTGAGGACCTTGGGCTGGCCCGGTGAAAGGCCGATCTTTGCCATGCCCGGCCTGATCCTGTTTTTTTGTGCATGGTAGATGCTGTAGATGGCCATATTCAGCTGTACCTGCATGAAAATGCCCCCTTCTGTTAGCTTTCTAACAATTAGCAAGCCAATAATAGACCCCTATATATGGTTTGTCAAGCCCGCATCAGCCACAATTTTGGGGTCAAACCGGCGCTCCGCGGGGACCGCCATGATGATATTCCCGATTTTCGGCAAAAGTAGTACAATAGAAGCATGTGGAAACAAAGGAGATTGTACATGAAGGCATACGAAAGGCTGATCGCCTACGCGGCGTACGACACCACTTCCGACGAAGACGCCTCCGAGGACCGCTGCCCCAGCACCGAAAAGCAAAGGGCGCTGGCCCTGGCCTTGGTTGACGAAATGAAGCTCCTGGGGTTTGAGGACGCGCGCATGGACGAATACGGCTATGTGTACGGCGCGCTTCCGGCGACAAGCGGCGTGAAGCAGCCCGCGATCGGCCTCATCGCGCATATGGATACCAGCCCTTCCGCCAGCGGCGCGGGCGTCCGGCCGCGCATCGTATCCAATTACGACGGCGGGGACATCGTGCTCAACCCGGAGCGGAACATCGTCATGAGCCCCCGGTATTATCCCCAGCTGTTGGAGTATGCCGGCAAGGACCTTGTGGTGACCGACGGCACGACGCTCTTGGGCGCCGACGACAAAGCCGGCATCGCCGAGATCCTGACCGCTGTAGAGGAGCTTGGCCGCCGCGGCATCCCGCACGGGAAAATTCCCGTCGCCTTCACGCCGGACGAGGAGATCGGCCGGGGGGCCGACCGCTTTGATGTGGAAGGCTTCGGGGCGCAGTTTGCATACACCGTGGACGGCGGCAAGCTGGGCGAGATCGAGTATGAGAATTTCAACGCCGCCGCCGCGACCGTCACGGTGCACGGCGTGAACATCCACCCCGGCGAAGGCAAGAACCGCATGAAGAACGCGCAGCTGATCGCCATGGAGTTCAACGCCATGCTGCCGCCGCATGAGATTCCCGCCTGCACCGAGGGTTACGAGGGATTCCATCACCTTTCGCATATGGAAGGGGACGAGGAGCGCGCGGTTCTCCGCTATATCGTCCGCGACCACGACAGGGCGCAGTTTGAGGATAAAAAGCTTCGGTTCGAGCGGATCGCCGAATACCTCAACGAAAAGTACGGCCCCGGCACCGTCGAGCTGGCGCTGAAGGATTCGTACTATAACATGAAGGAAAAGATCGCGCCGCACATGTTCCTGATCGACCGCGCCAAAGAAGCGATGGAACGCGCGGGCGTAACGCCCCGGGTGGTGCCCATCCGCGGCGGCACCGACGGCGCGCGCCTTTCGTACATGGGCCTCCCCTGCCCCAACCTTTCCACCGGCGGCCACAACTTCCACGGCCGATTTGAGTATATCCCCGTGCAGTCCATGGACAGCATGGTGGAGGTGCTGCTTCATATCCTCAAGGCCGAATAGCACGAATATAGGGAGGCGGCATATGAAGGGTTCCCGCCGATTTTGGGGCCTGCTGTTCGCGGCACTTCTTTGTTTGGCGGCCTGCCCCGCGCTCGCCAATTCCGCCGAGCCGCCGCAGCTGGTGGTGCTTGTCAACAACGCGCCCACCGATCTCTCCGTTGAGGCCGAAGTCAACGGTTCCCGTCTGCCCGTCTCCAAACGTGCACAGGGGTGGGAAACCTATTACGTGTTTTACTATATGGGCCAAGCCGGCCCTTCCACGCTGGACGTTTCCTCGGATGGGCAGACGTATTCCATCCCGCTGGGCGCGTTCGCCCAAAAATACAACAACGTTTTTACGCTGGATGTTGCGGCGCGCACGCTCAGGCAGGGCACGCTCCCCCTGCGCAATGCGCTGCTGATCGCGATGCGCGTCGTGTTCACGCTGTTAATCGAGGGCGCGGTATTCCTGCTGTTCGGCTTCCGCAAAAAGGAAAGCTGGCTCGCCTTCCTGATCATCAATCTTTTGACGCAGGGACTATTAAATCTCGCGCTGTCGTCGGGCGGCGTCCTCGACAGCTACCGCATGCTGATGCTGATCTTTTTGGAAATCCTGGTGTTGATCGTGGAGATCCCCGCCTTCCTCTTTGCCGTAAAAGAGCACGCAAATGGCCGCCGTGCGCTGTATGCGATCGCTGCGAACATCGCGAGCTTCGTTGCGGGCGGGTACATGATTACGCTCCTTCCCGTATAAGAAAAAAGCATAGAAAAACGCCGCGGGTGCATTGTGCCCGCGGCGTCAGAATATCAAAAATCCATGGGGGGTTCAGAGGAGCGTATCATTCGCGAAAAAGTACCTTGGGTACTTTTTCGCGAATCAGAATTTCAGCTTGCGCCTGTCCGCCTCCGTAAGCCTTCCTTCGCGCAGCTCGTAAATATGATCGGCGTTGCGGATGGTGGTCAGCCTGTGCGCGATGGCGATGATGGTGCGCTTGCCCATGAGGTCGTTGATGGCGCGCTGGATCTCCTGCTCGGTATCCGAATCCACCGAAGCCGTCGCCTCATCGAGTATGATGATGGGCGCGCGGCGGAGTATGGCGCGCGCGATGGCAACCCTCTGCTTCTGCCCGCCGGAAAGGCGCGCGCCGCGCTCGCCTACCTGGGTGTCGTAGCCCTGCGGCATCGCCATGATGTCCTCATGGATGCGCGCGGCCTTGGCGGCCTCTATGATCTCTTCGCGCGTGGCGTTGGGATCGGCATAGCCGATGTTCTGCGAGATGGTGCCGTTGAACAGGAACGTATCCTGCATGACGGGCGCGATATTGCGCCGCAGGCTCTCCAGCTTCACGTGCCGGATATCCTTGCCGTCGATCAGCACGCGTCCGTTTCTGGGATCGTAAAACCGGGAGATCAGCTGCGTGAGCGTCGTTTTCCCCACGCCCGTGGGGCCGATGAGCGCGGCCATCCCGCCCGGCTCGCAGATCAGGTTGATGTCGTGCAGCACCTGCTGATCGCGGTCGTAGCCGAAGTCCACATGCTCAAACTCGATCTTGCCCGTCACCGTGCCGATATCCTCCGCATCCGGCTCATCCACGATGTCCGAGGGCATATCCATGATCATCATCACTCGCTCGGCGCCCGCATAGGCCTGCTGGGTATCCTCCAGAAGCTTTGCAAGGCCGGTGATCGGCGCGTAGAACAGCGCAAGGTACAGAAGAAACGCCACGATATCCGCCACGCTCATCTTACTCTCTAGGGCGAGCGCGCCGCCGACCCCCACCACCATCAGCGTGCCGATGGCGGAAAGGAACTCCACGGAGGGATGGAATATGGCGCTCTTTTTGAGCGCGAACAGGATCGCCTTGGTGTAGGAGCCGGCCTGCGCAGCGACCTCGTCTTCTTCCGTTTCCTCCTGGCCGAACGCCTGTATTTCATGGATGCCCGAGAAATTGTCCTGCAGCTTGGAATTGAGGTGCGCAAGCTCGTTTTGGGCGAGCCGGAAATTCGGGCGGATTTTCTTCATGAACACGTAGCCCGCGTAACCGATCGGCGGCAGCGGGATGCAGGTGAGCAGCGCGAGCTCGGCGTTGATGCTCAAAAGCATGGCGAGCACGCCGATCAGAGTGAGGATATTCGTTACCATTTCCGGGATGATGTGGGCGTATAAAAGCTCGAACGTGGCGGTATCGTTGACGACGCGGCTCATGAGATCCCCGGTCTGCCGTTCGTGAAAGAAGCTCATGGAAAAATTCTGGATCTTCTTATACAGGTCCACGCGGATCCCCTGCACCAGATTCCACGCCGCGAGATGCGCCAGATAATTGCTCAGGTACCGGAACAGCACGCGCAGCAGATAAATAACGGCAAGCGCTGCCGTCAGGTAGCCGACCTGGGAAAGCGCGTCCTTACCGCCGGCCGAAACGACCCCCGTAATGGCGGATATAATCTTGGGGGCCGCCAGGTTGATGGCTGCCAATACCAGCGTGGAGAGGATCGCCCACATGTACAAAACCCTGTATTTGCCCGCCTCCCTGATAAGTCTCCACAGAATCTTCATGGTTCCTCCGCAGTGCCCGATGTCATCATGCCGCCCATACCCGGCGGCATTCCAACTCAGTATACCGTGTTCTTCCCGCGGTTTCAATGCGTCACAACCGCATGTATGAAAAACGAAACGGTCGCCACGACAAACCGCCGCTTTATACTGTTTGTTCGGCGGTATGCCGCGGCTGCGTCATGATTTGATTTCGAGCAGATACCGCGCAGCCCTGAACCTGCGCAGGCACTCATAGCAGGCGAACGTGCACAAGAGCGACAGCAGTGCGATCAGCAGGAATTTGAGCGCGGGGGGCAGTGCAAGCGCTACCACAAAGTAGGCGACGATCAGCAGCACCGAGTGGTGCAGGATATAGACCGGAAAGGAAGCACGGTTGAGGTAGGTAAGGAGCTTGCCGGGTTTATTCCAGGAGTGCAGCGCGATTCCCGTAAGAGAAAGGATCAGCAGCTACGCCGCGAGGTTCCGCAGCGCGCATGTGAACGCGGCCGGCCCGTTAAAGCCCGATGGATACCCGAACGCAATATTCGCCGCAAGAAACACTGCGGAAGCCGGCAGCGCGGCGGCGAGCAGAAAATACCGCCGCCTTTCGATCAGCGGCAGCCAATCCAGCCGTACGGCCAAAAAACCGAGCAGGAAAAGCGTGGCGTAATAGAACAGGTTCTTGCCGCCGATGGAGGGCAGCGCTTCCGTCAAGGAAAGCGGCACAAATGCAATCAGAAGCGCCGCGGGGCTCTTGAGCCACCGAAAAGCTTCCTCCTTCCACGCCTTGATGCGGCACAGCAAGGGCAGCAGCGCCATGCTGATGATAAACAAGTAAAGAATAAACCACAGATGGGCCGGCGTGAAACCGCCCGTATATCCCGACAAATCCGAGAAATCCGTAAAGTACGCAAGCAGGAACGGGAAATATCCTCCCGTATAGCCAAACCGCTGCACGCGCGCCAAATATCCCTGTACCGGTACGATCAAAACGAGCCCCGCGAGCAAGGGAATCAGAAGACGGCGGACGCGTTCGCGCATATATTCCCGGGAACTGCGGTGCAGAAGCGAATACCAAGCCGTAACGCCCGCGATAAAAAACATCAGCGGCATAAACCAGAAGCCCGCCCCAGCAACGAACCATGTGGAAAACCCGTTCACGGCGTCCTTGATATAATTCGGCTCCCACCCATCAAATATGCGGGCGGTGTGATACGGGAACAAAAGAAAGATGCACCCGACGCGGAGCCAGTCCAATCCATATTTGCGCATGGCGGCCAATTCTCCCCCTCTTCGTTGGTAACCCCGGACCGGGCAAGTATTCTATACCTGCGTCTGCCCCGCCTGCCATTCCCCGCTCGTGATGGCGTACCTTAGCTCATCCTGCCAAGCGCCGTTTTTGAAGCGCGCGCCGATACCCACGCCTTCCAGGCGCATGCCGCATTTTTTCATGACGTTTTCGGACCGGGTATTGTGCGCGTTGCAGCGCGCAAACATCCGCTTGAGGCCGAGCTCCGAAAAGCCGATCTTGAGCAGCCTCCCCGCGATGCGCGTCGCATACCCCTGCCCCCAGTACTGCGGCAGCAGCATGTAGCCGATCTCCGCCGCATAGGAAGGCTCTGCGCGGTCCAGATCGATATCGCCCATGCCGATGCGCGTGCCGTCCGGAAGCTCCGCCACATACTCGAAGCGCAGCTTTTCAGCCTTCATGGCGTCCCGCATCGAATTCTCAAAGTAGGGCAAATAGTCCTCCAGGCGCGTGCAGGCGTCGGTCAGCGTATAGCGCATCACCTCGGGGTTGGAGTACATGTCATAGAAAAAGAGCAGATCATCCTCACGGATCCCGCGCAAACGCAGCCCGTCAATCGATTCCATGCCTGTCCCCCTTTTCCGTCCGAATCGTAGATTACAAATATACAGTAGCACACCGTCCCCCGCGGCACTATATTTTCGCCTGGATCACTTTTGAGGGTCCTGCAGCACCCTTTGCATGAACGTCTCCGTGGAAACGCCGCTGGGCCTGTTGAAACGTCCCAAATGAAAGAGGCTGGAGGGGTCCCGGTCGATGTAGTTCATGCGTTCGCGGCAGGTCAATGTTACGGTGAACCCGGCCTTGCGGAGCACCGCCTCGCTTTCCTTGTCCCAATCGCCAAAGGGATAGGCGAATGTCGTAACGGTGAGGCCGCAGTGATCAAGGAGCGCCTTGCGCTGCATTTCGATATCCCCCGTCAGCACCGTCTCATGATCGGCCGCCGTCTCCCAGGCCTTGCGTTTCACGCCCTCCCGCCCGTTGTCCACCGAGTGCAGCCCGTAGGAATGGCTCCCTATCTCCACATAGCCGGAATCGGCAAGCGCCTTAACATCCGCCCAGATCAGGTGCGCGTAGGAAGGGTTCTGGTCCATCAGGTCTTCCGCCCGTTGGGTAAAGCTGCCCACAATGGAGACGACCGCCTTCATGTCGAGCTTTTTGAGGATCGGCAGCACATACACGAGGTTGTTGTAATACCCGTCGTCAAAGGTGATCATAATGGGCTTTTCGGGCAGCTCGCTTTCTCCGTTTACATAGCTCACGAGGTCAGCGGGCAGCACGGTGGTGTACCCGTGCGCCTTCAGGTAGATCAGGTCCTTTTCCAGCTGCGCGGGGGAGATCACATACGCCCCGGCGCGCTGCGGGTCGCGCAGCACGCTGTGGTACATCAGGATGGGGAACCGCACGGAAGCGCCGGCGTCGGCGCGCATGGCGGCAACCGCTCCGCCGTCGTGAAAGAGCAGCGCCGCGGTGGTAAGGAAAATGAACAGCAGGATAAGGCCCGCGACGCGTCTTTTTAACAGCAGGACCGCGTTCTTCATTTTCCCTCCGTTTCCTGCGCTATCCCGTCCGCCCGGACATATTCGCCGTTGGGGAGCTTTGTGACAGGCATGCGCTGGCGTCCGAGCAAATCTACGATGTGGTACACGTCCACCCAGATCTGGTTTGTGCCGTCCACCTGGCTCTCGTCGAAGATAAGCTGCAGCCCGAAGTGGAGATGCGGGATCTTGACGTTGTTGGTATCCTCTTTTGTGCTGTACCCCGTCATGCCCATGTAGCCGATGACGTCGCCCGCCTTCACCGTATCCCCCTTCTCAAGGCCGGCGGCGTAAGGATGCCCCTTGCGAAGATGCGCGTAATAGTAGTAGCGGAGCTTATCGAAGCTGCGGATGCCCACCCGCCATCCGCCGTACTGGTTCCAGCCGAGGTTTTCCACAACCCCTCCCTCCACCGCGATGATGGGCACGCCGACGGAGCCGCACAGGTCGTTGCCCAGGTGCAGGCGCTTGTAGCCATAGGTGCGTGTGTTGCCGAAATCGTCGTAATGCCCGAAGCCGTACGACTTGGCGATGGGCGAATACACCTTAAGCCCGTATGCCCTGGTGACCTTTCCGTTCTCGTCCGCCACGTCGTGCACGCCCACAAACCCGCCGAGCACGGCGTTATACGCCTCCTTATAGTAGGCGTAATAGCGCATTTGGGCGGTGATGTCGTCAATCTTTTCCCCTTTTTTCAGGCGCGTTACCAGCGCGTCCATCGCCGCGCTTTTTTGGCCTTCCTTGAATACGCCGCCGCTTTTCGCCGCCGTATAGGCAAGCAGCTCGATCCAGTCAAGCTTTACGCCGCCGTCCTGTGCGTGCGATTTCAGGTCGTATTGCAGCGCCTGCTCCATCACCTCGAGGGGGACGTTGAAGTCCACCCAATGAATATACTTCTTCGGCGCCTCCTCTTCCTCTTCCCCGCCCGAGGCCGAGGAACCGGGAATCGCGCCGCCCGGCGCAAATACGAGCAAGCAAGCCGAGGCGATCAGGCAAACGAGTATCAGCGCCGTCAGGGCCCGCTTCCAGCCTCTGATGCGGCCGTCCGCCGCGTTATTTTTATGAAACAGCAAAAGCATCCGCCCCCTTATGCCCCTACAGGGAACATATGAGGCGGATGCCCGCCGCATGTATTCTTTCCTTTTTCAGGCGCCGAAAAGGTAACTTGTTTCAGCCGCCGAAAAGGTGCTTGATCCAGCTCCAGATGGCGGCGAAGAAGCCCTGCCGCTCCGTTTCCCGCCCATCCTGCCCGTCCGGCGCGCCGGATTCCGCCACGGACGAGCCGGTTTCGGCCGCAAACGGCTTGGGAACGGCAAGCTCTTCGGTATCGATCACGAACCGCACCGAGCCCGTCATTCCTTCGGGAAGCCCGGAAAACGACTGATACGCCTTGCCGAGCCTGACCACCGCGTCCCTGCGGGAAAGGCCCACGCGCAGGCCGCCGGTATCGTCGGCAAGCTTCTGGATCCCTTCCTCGTTGAGATCGCCGACACCGCCCCTGAGCTTCTTGATTCCTTTGGCCAGGCTGCCCGCACCGTCCGCAAGCGTATCCCCCTGCTCGGCAAGGTCGGCGGTGCCCTTGCCCAGTTCCACGAGCCCGTCGCCCGCCTGGCGCATGCCGGCGCCGAGCGACGCCGCGCCCGATTGCAACTGGTCCGCGCCCTGTTCAAGCTGGGTGAGCCCGGTTTTCAGGTTCGAGGCGATGGTATTTGCCGTTTGCTGCGCGGCGGCGGTCGCCGTTTGCTCCACGATGGCCCCGACCCCCGCCATTTGCTCCGGCGTGAGGCCCAGCGCTGCAAGCTGCTGCTGGAGCGCCGCGGCATCCATGGAAGACCCGCTGCTTGCGCTGATGTTGTTCAGGGAGGAGGAAAGGCTGTAGAGCCCTGTCCGCAGGTCCCCGATGCCGCTTTGGAGGCTGGAGACGCCGTCTATGGTCTTTGCGTTCCCCGCGACCGCCTCCTGCATACCGCTGCTGAGCTTTTTCGCGCCGTCGCGGTAGCCGCTTATGCCGTCCTGCAGGTCTTTTGCGCCGCTGTAGAGCGAATCCGTAGCGTCGGCAAGCTTATTCCCCGCCTCGCTCAAGTCGTCGATGCCGAAGGTAAGCTGATCGAAATCGTCCAGTTCCGAGAGATCGTCCGTATCCACAAGGCCGGTGAGGATCACCGCCTTGATGCCGCCGAAGGTGAAATCCGCAACGTCGGCCTCCACCGAAAAGCTTTCGGCGAGCTTGCCCGTCGCGTCGGTATCCAGATCATATGCAAGGCCGGGAAAATTGAACGCGGTGACGGTCGTGTCGCCCGTGCCGCTCATAATCCTGGCGTTTTCGCACGTGACGTTCGTGCACGTATCGTTGAGCGTCAGGATGGTGACGGCGGTGAAGGGCGTATAAAGCGGGACCGTTTCCCCGTCGACGGCGGCGTTTTGCATGCTGTGGTTCGTAAAGCGGACGGTGATCACAAGGTGCCCGGTGCCCCCGGCAAGTTTGCCGGGCTCAACGGGGCTGCCGTTGAGCGTGTAGCCGACCGTCATCGTCACGGGAAGCTGGCCTGCGGCCGTTCCCTGATAGGCGACATCCTCGCCGTTCGCCTGGAACGTATAGACGCCGTTTTCCAGCTTGGGGGGCTGGGTATCGCCCACGGTTTCAATGCCGGTAAGCGCCGAGCGGTCGAAAATAGCGGCGAGCTTGCCGGGGTTGGAAATATAGACGCTGGAAAGCATGGACTTTACCCCGCCGCCCGCATCCGCCGTCACATAGACCGTTTCGCTCTTTTCGCCGGCGGCCAGCGCATACGCCGCCGTTAAGTATACCATCAGCAGCGCGCCCACTATGAACAGCAGCGCGATAATGAGGCAGAGTATCCGTACGCTCTTTTTCATACCAGCATCCTTAAAGAACCGTTATAAACGTCATCAGCAGCGCGCCGGCCACGAACAGCAGCGCAATAATCAGGCATAGTATCCGCACGCTCTTTTTCATACGAACATCCCTTTCCGTCAAACAATCAAAAACTCCGCCGGTCATTCCGCGCTCTTGAGGGATTCCACCATATCGATCCCGCGCACGCTGTGCCTCATGAACATGTTCACCGTTACGGAAAACAGCAGCGTCAGCGCAAAGCTGTACGCATAGCTCAGCGGTGAAATCTCCTGCACAAACCGCACGATGTCCACCTCGACGGTCGAGATTACGAACTTATGCAGCAGGATTCCCCCGATTAGCCCCAACGCGGCCCCGATGAACGCGAGCGCGTTGTTCTCCCGGAATACGTAACTATACAGCTCCTGATCATAAAACCCCAGCACGCGCAGGGTGGCGAGCTCCCGCCGCCGCTCCGTGATGTTGATGTTCGTCAGGTTGAACATCACCACAAACGCGAGCAGCGCCGCGCAGACGATCAGCACGCCCACGACGTAATTAAGCGAATCGAGGCTGCCGTGCAGCGTGTTTTTCAGCCCCGAGGCAAAGTTGACCGTATACATGCGGCTATCCTGCAGCAGGGACTGCGCCAGCGCGTCCTCGGCCGCCTTCCCGGTATCCGGCGTCTGCGCAAAGACGCCGTTATACAGCGGCTCCTCCCCCGTCACCTTCTGATAATAGGCGGGCGTCACGAACACATAGTGCATCACGTAGTTTTCCGCCACCCCGGTGACGCGGAGCGAATATCGGCTGGTACCGGATTCCAGCGTGATTTCGCTGCCGGCTTTGAGTCCGTAAAGATCCGCAAGCTTCTTGGTGACGACCGCACCGTCATCGGAAAGCGGCACGGGTTCGCCCTGTACGGTGCGCAGCCGGAGGAGGGAGTCCATTTTTGCCGGGTCCTCCAGCATCATGAGGTGGACGCTCCGGTTCCCCTTGGCGCTGTCCACAATATCCATGTTCCTGTCCCGGCAGAGCATGGATTTTGTGATGCCGCCCGCCCGCTTTTGCAGAAGTTCCTGCCAGTCCCCGGCGGACATGGCGTCGTAGGAGAACGCCTGTACCTGCATGAGCCAGACGTCGCCGAACTGTTTATCCATAATGCCGAAGATCGAATCCTCCAGGCCGAACCCGGTGAGCATCAGCGCGCAGCTTCCGGCGATGCCGATGACGCTCATCCAAAACCGCTTTTTGTAGCGGAACAGGTTGCGTATCGTCACCTTGGAGGTAAAACGCAGACGGTTCCATATAAACCCGATACGTTCCATAAAGACGCGCTTGCCGGGCTTGGGCGCCTTGGGGCGCATGATCGCCGCGGGCGTCTCATGGAGCGTGCTCAGGCTTGCGCCCACCGCCGCGCCCGTGGTGCAAAGCGTGATGAACAGCACCGCGGAAAACGCGATGTCCCAACGGTAAGGGGTCGTAAAATCCGGCATCCGGTAGAACGCCGTATACGCGTTGGCGATCGCCGCCGGGAACAGCCGGAAGCCCACGATGCTGCCGATCACGCTGCCGAACACCGTCGCCAGCAGCGCATAGAGGAAATACCCGCCGGCAATCGCCCGGCCCGAATACCCCAGCGCCTTGAACGTCCCGATCTGGACGCGCTCCTCCTCCACCATGCGCGTCATGGTGGTGAGCGTGACGAGCGCCGCCACGATATAGAAGATCAGAGGGAACACCCCGCCGATTGCCGCAATGCGCTCGGTATTCTGCCGGTAGTCCTCATAGGAAGGGTTGGCCGAGCGGTTCCCGACATACCAGGTTGCGTCCTTTGTATCGCCGTACCGCTCGATGCGGGCCGATACGTCCGATACGCGCTTCGCATACCCGTCCGAAAAGCAGCTTTCCTCCCGCGCCCCCCTGACCACGATATCCGCATAGGAATAGCGGGTGGTAAGCGACGCCATCAGGGGAAGGCGCGTGCCGAGCCGGGAAATGGCCGTCCCCGAGGCATAGGCGAAGCCGTCGCTCGTTCCCCTGCCGACGGCGCTGTTCCCCCGCTCCACGGAGGAAATATATTTGGGGGACTCGATCAGGCCGACCACGCGCAGGCGCACCGAGCCGCCGTTAGACTGGAACACCACCTCGTCTCCCAGCGAAATCTCTGTTTTCTGGAGCAGGTGGTCATCCAGCGCGACTTCGGTATCGTCGAGCGGCAGTCTGCCGGCCGTAACTTCAATCAGGTTGACAGCCGCTTTGGGATCCGGGTCGATGCCGTAGTCGGGAAGCTTGAAGGGATTGGCCGGATGCTGCTCCACCGGCTTTAGAGGAAGGGAAAGCAGGTGGATGTTCATCTCGGTATCGCCCGTATTTTCCCGCTGCATCAGGGCGTCGGCCGAAAGCCCAGGCACAACCGCCTCCACGCCGGGGATATCCCGGAGCGCACGGATATCGTCGGGCGTAAGGCCGACAGACGTCATTACTTCGATATCGGTGAGCTTTTGTTTATCAAAATAGGTATCGCCGGTGAGAATCATATCCGGTCCCGTCGCGCGCAGCCCGCAGAAGAACGCGACGCCCAGCATTGAAATGGCGGCGATGGAAAGGAAGCGCGTGCTCGTGCCCTTTATCTCGCGCAGCAGGTTGATTGTAAGCAGACCCCGCTTCTTGCGCATGCTACCACTCGATCTCCGAAACCGGGGCGGGGTTCGCGTTGGTTTGAATCTTCTCCACATGCCCGTTTTTGATATGCACGACCCGGTCCGCCATGGGCGTGATGGCGGAGTTGTGGGTGATGATCAACACCGTCATGTCCTGTTTGCGGCTGGCTTGCTGAAGGAGCGCAAGCACCTGCTTGCCGGTGGCGTAATCGAGCGCGCCGGTGGGTTCGTCGCACAAAAGCAGCTTGGGATTCTTCGCGAGCGCCCGCGCGATGGCGACGCGCTGCTGCTCCCCGCCCGAAAGCTGGCCGGGGAAGTTGCCGTAACGCTCCTGAAGGCCCACCTCGGCGAGCATCTCGCGCGAGTCGAGCGCCTCGCGGCAGATCTGCGTGGCAAGCTCCACGTTTTCCAGAGCGGTCAGGTTCTGTACAAGGTTATAGAACTGGAACACGAAGCCGACGGTGTCCCGCCGGTAGGATGTCAGCCGCCGCCGGTCGAATTGATCGACCTGCTCCCCGTCCACCACGATGGAGCCGGCGGTGGGCGTATCCATGCCGCCCAGGATGTTCAGAAGCGTTGTCTTCCCCGCGCCCGAGGGACCCACGATGGTGCAAAGCTCGCCCCTTTCCACGGACAGCGTCACGCCCGACAGCGCCGAGATGACGATCTCGCCCATGCGATATTCCTTTTTGACTCCATCCAGGGCGATATAACTCATGCTTCCTCCAAAGGGCGACTTGTTTCAGGATAAAAAGGAGACCGTGCCCCTGCCCGCCTCGACGCGCAGCTCGGGTTTGCTGCTGCCCTTGAGCGCGACGTCGGCGCGCAGCTCCACCACGAACAGCCCCACCCCGTTTTGCCCGCCCTTCGCCTTGAGGGTGGCGTCGGATACGGCGATAAGGGAACCGACCTCCGCGCCGTTGTGCTCGCCGGTATTCACGGCTTCCAAATAGGCGTCCCTTTCCAAGATCAGCGTGCCGTCCGTTTTCACCGCGCTGTCCCCCGAGGCCTCGCAGACCGCCCTGGCGCCTTGCCGGAGCGTAAAGTCCCCCCGGCCCGTGCTCAAAGCGAACGCGGAAGCGGAAACGCCGAGCTTCGCCTTTTCTTCAAGCGTCAGCCCGGCGCAGGCAATACCCGAACCCGCCTCGGCCCTGAGGGTGAGGGAACTCCCCGTCGCCACTGTGACCGCTCCGGCGGCCTGTATGGCGTTCATGCCCGCCGTGACGGAAAACTCGCCGCCCAGGCTGCCGCCGCCCAAAAGCCCCAGGCCCGTTTGCCCGGCCTCGACCGCCACATCCGAGAGCGTCAGCGAACAGCCGTCCTCCAGCCGGATCACGCAGGGCGCATTCCCCCGGATGACATGGCCGCCGCCTATCAGCTCCACGCCGCCGCGTTCCGCCGCAAGCGTGAGCATGGTGTCGCCCATATCGATATCCGCCGCGAGCTGCGCGGACTTGCCACCCTCCTGCAAAAACGCGGCAAGCTCGGCCGCGGACGTAATGCCGATCCCGATCACGGAGGACGCTGTGACCGTGCTCTCGGGCGAAACGCTCTCGCCCCCCCGCCTTGCGCAGCCGGAAAGGAACAAGACGCAGATTAGACAGAACGCAAATACGGCTTTCATGCTCGTCCCCCTCCCTTTCCAATGGCGCTGCGCCTTATTGTACCACATCCCTAAAACGCGTGCCACCTTGCCCCTTGTGAACAATGTTCGAAGCAATTGTTACAAAGTGGATGCTCGTTTTTTTCTTCGAAGCTTCGTTTCACCTCCCGATAAAAAAGCGAACTTTTTGCTGGTATTGAATTCTATTGACATTGGATTTTTAATACGATATGCTGTTTTTTGGTCGAAAAGTGCAGTTTTGCAGGAAGGATGCTGGGTTATGCCGAAACAGTATGACGCCGTGATCGTAGGCGCGGGCCCCGCGGGGATATTCGCCTCTTTGGAACTGGTAAAGGAGATTCCGGGGGTGAATGTTCTTCTTGTGGATCAGGGCAGGAGCCTGAAAAACAGAACCTGCCCCGCGCGTACAACCGGCAAGTGCATGCACTGCACGCCCTGCGCCATTATGAACGGCTGGGCCGGCGCCGGCGCGTTTTCGGACGGGAAACTGTCCCTCTCCCATGAGGTCGGCGGCAATATCACCGATTATATGCCCGCGCCCGAGGCGCAGGCGCTCATCGACTATGCGGATGGGATATACACCAGATTCGGCGCACCCGAGACGGTGCACGGGCGCAACAACCCCAAGGTAAGCGAGATCGCCTATGAGGCGAGCCGGTATAACATCCACCTCGTTCGCTGCCCCGTGCGGCACATGGGCACGGAGTATTCCGCATCGACGCTCCAGAATATGTATGACGCGCTCGCCGCCGAGCCCAATTTCACATTCATGGAGCTGACGGCGGCGGAGAAGATATTGGTCGACGGCGGCAAGGTGACGGGCGTACTGCTCAGGCGGGCGAACGGCGAAACGCTTGCCGTCGAAACGGATACCATCGTGCTGGCTCCGGGGCGCGGCGGCGCGGAATGGCTGGCCGAAGAGGTCGCTCGCCTGGGAATCGAGACGCGCAACAACGAGGTGGATATCGGCCTGCGCGTGGAGGTCCCCAATTCCATTATGGACAGGCTGACCACGGAGCTATATGAGGCGAAGCTCGTTTACTACTCCGATACGTTCGAGAACCGCGTGCGCACCTTTTGCATGAACCCCGGAGGCATCGTCAGCGAGGAGCATTACGAGGGCGGCATCGCCGTCGTGAACGGACACAGCTACCACGATATGGACCGCCGCACGCAGAACACCAACTTTGCGCTGTTGGTTTCCACGCGCTTTACCGAGCCCTTCAACCAGCCGATCAAGTACGGCAATTACATCGCGCAGCTGGGCAACATGCTCACCGGCGGCGGCATCATGGTGCAGCGCCTGGGAGACCTTTTGCAGGGCCGGAGGACGGATATGTCCCGCCTCCGCAAGTCCACCACGGAACCCACTCTTACGACCGCCGTGCCGGGCGATCTTTCCTTTGTGCTGCCGCACCGGCATCTGATGAGCATCATCGAGGCGCTGCGCGCGTTCGATAAGATCGCCCCCGGCCTCTACTCCAAAAACACGCTTCTCTATGGCGTGGAGGTCAAATTCTATTCCTCCAAGGTCACGGTGGACAACCATTTCGGAACCTGTATCGGCGGCCTGTACGCCATCGGCGACGGCGCGGGCATCACGCGCGGGCTGATGCAGGCGAGCGTGACGGGCATCGTCGTGGCAAGGGATATCGCCGCGAAAAGAAAATAATCACGGCCCAATTTATGATTCATGATAAGTCGCAGCAAGCGCGTGCTGCGGCTTTGTGCCACAATAGGATTTCTGGAGGAAGGGTATGCGGATCGACCATGTCGCGCTGTTTACGGAGGATCTCGAACGGATGCGCGCGTTTTATTGCGGATATTTCGGCGGACGGGCGAACAGCGGGTACCGCAATCCGCGCACCGGGCTGGAAACGTATTTTCTCACGTTCGACGGCGGCGCGCCTGGAACTGATGCGCCGCCCCGGCGTTCAGTATGGCGTCCCCTCCGCTAAGAGACTGGGCTATGCGCACGTATCCTTCAGTACGGGCAGCCGCGAGGCTGTGGATGCGCTGACAAAGCGCCTTGCGGAAGATGGGTTCGCCCGTAAGCGGCCCGCGCGTCACAGGCGACGGCTATTATGAAAGCTGCGTCCGCGATCCGGACGGAAACATGGTGGAAATCACGGAGTAACGCAAATCGGCAAAAGGCCGGAAACGCAGTTCTTAATGATGAGATTTATTTACAGATCTATAACACAAGAGTAAAATATATCTGAGATTGTCGATAAAAAGCCGCAGCGTTGTAGTTCGTCATTCCTGAAGAACGGTCTATATAGAGTGGTTGTATAGCCGCTTGCCCGTCGCGAGTAATGGAGGTTGTATGAAGCATACGGATGGCAACGTATTTCGGATGTTGCATTTAGCGGGGCCTGGTCCCCAAAACATATGACAGCGTATAGTGAGGAGGATTTCCTCGCCCTATCCGGCATCCAGCATTTCTGCTTCTGCAGGCGGCAATGGGCGTTGATCCATATCGAGCAGCAATGGCAAGAAAATCTGCGTACCGTCGAGGGCAATATTCTGCATGAAAAGGCGCACGACGGACCCGACGAAAAACGCGGGGACCTACTCATCGTCCGCGGTATGCAGGTGTTTTCCGCCAGCTTGGGCGTACGGGGCGTTTGCGACGTGGTGGAGTTCCGCCGCGACCCGGCCGGCGTGCCCATCTTCGGGCAGGAAGGAACATACTTGCCGGTTCCGGTGGAGTATAAGCGCGGCAGCCCCAAAGAGGACGATGTCGACGCCGTGCAGCTCTGCGCGCAGGCTCTCTGCCTGGAGGAGATGCTCTGCTGCTCCATGGAACAGGGGGTTTTGTTTTATGGCGAACCCCGGCGGCGGTATCCGGTGGCGTTTGATCAGGCGCTGCGCCAGCGTGTCACGGCGCTGCTGTCCGAAATGCACGAGCTATACGGCCGCCGCCACACGCCCATGGTCAAGCCTTCCAAGGCATGCAAAGCATGTTCGCTCGCGGATATCTGCGTGCCCAGGCTGTACAGGAGCGGCTCCGTCGAAACCTACATCAGCCGCCGGCTCAAGGACAAGGAGGAGGACGCATGCGAAAGCTCCTGAACACGCTTTATGTAACCTCCCCGGATAGTTATCTGGGGCTGGACGGCGAGAATGTGGTCGTCTATCGGGATGAGAAAGAGGTTATCCGGCTGCCGCTGCACAATTTGGAAGGAATTACGGCGTTCGGCTATACGGGCGCAAGCCCGGCGCTGATGGGCGCCTGCGCGCAGCGGAACATATCCCTGTGCTTTCTCACCCAGCACGGCCGTTTTCTGGCGCGCGTCACGGGCGCGGTGCGTGGCAACGTCACGCTGCGCAAAACCCAGTACCTCCTTTCCCAAGGCAAGGATACTTCCGCAGCAGTCGCTCGGAATATGATCATCGGCAAGCTGTTTAACACCAGATGGGTGATCGAACGCGCGACAAGGGACTACACTCTTCGGCTGGATGTGGAAAAACTCAAGCGCGCCTCCGCCTTTATCCAGAACGCGATCCTCCAGGTAAAGGAATGCAGCGATCTGGATGGGCTGCGGGGCCTTGAAGGCGAAGCCGCGAGCGTATATTTCAGCGTGTTCGACGACCTGATCCTTCAGCAAAAGGCGGCTTTTCATTTTGAATCGCGGAACAGGCGCCCGCCAATGGATAACGTCAACGCCCTGCTTTCCTTTGTATACACACTGCTGGCCGGAGATATGGCGGCCGCTCTGGAAACGGTCGGTCTGGACCCCTATGTGGGATTCCTTCATCGCGACCGTCCGGGACGGCCTTCCCTCGCATTGGATATGATGGAAGAGCTACGGCCCATATGTGCGGACCGATTTGTGCTGTCGCTCATCAACCGGCGCGAAATCAGTCAGAACGGCTTCTCCGCGCAGGAGAATGGAGCGGTCGTTATGGAAGACGATACCCGCAAGGCGGTGCTGACCGCATGGCAGGCGCGCAAGCAGGAAACCATCACCCATCCGTATCTGGAGGAAAAAATACCCTGGGGCCTCGTTCCGTATGTTCAGGCGCTTTTGTTGGCCAGATTCCTGCGGGGCGATATCGAAGCCTATCCGCCCTTCCTGTGGAAGTGATGAATCCAAATTAAAGAAAGGAGGGATATTCCTATGCTCGTGCTCATCACATATGACGTAAACACGGAAACGCCGGCCGGACGCAAACGGCTGCGTCAGGTGGCGAAGCAATGTGTCAACTATGGGCAAAGGGTGCAAAATTCGGTTTTCGAGTGCGTGATGGACGCCTCCAAATGCGCACAGGTCAAGCATACGCTGGAGCAACTTATCGACAAAGAGGCGGACAGTCTCCGGTTCTATTATCTGGGGAACAATTATCAGGCCAAGGTAGAGCACATCGGGGCAAAACCTTCCTTCAATGTAGAAGGTACGCTGATCGTCTAAGTGCGAACCGGAAGCATACAAACTTTTGCCAGGACGTTCGCACCGGTTCTATGAGAGAAATCAAGGTATTTTGTTTCGGAAAATCAAACCAATGTCTCGGAAACATCTCTATGCGGCCACAAAATGCAGGGTTTCGCTTCATAAAGAGACGCAAGCTTGCAATTTCTGTGAAAAAAACGTATGATTTTGCTGTCGCTCCCCACGCGGGAGCGTGGATTGAAATATGAATACCAGGTTGCGGTGGTTAACGCCTACGGCGTCGCTCCCCACGCGGGAGCGTGGATTGAAATTCCAGCCGGGACGCGATGTAAAATTTCATGGTCCGTCGCTCCCCACGCGGGAGCGTGGATTGAAATATTGCGCGTCTGGGCCAATCTTTTACCAAATTCAGTCGCTCCCCACGCGGGAGCGTGGATTGAAATCTCCCAGGTGGGCGACGCATCGTTGGCGTTGTTGGTCGCTCCCCACGCGGGAGCGTGGATTGAAATGCGCTCGACCTCTACGCCGCCGCCCATCGTGCCGCGGGTCGCTCCCCACGCGGGAGCGTGGATTGAAATGGTCAGTATTACGGGGTGCGGACAGGCGGTGAGCAGTCGCTCCCCACGCGGGAGCGTGGATTGAAATCTCAAGCCGGGCCTGTTCGAGCGCAGCTATTATGTCGCTCCCCACGCGGGAGCGTGGATTGAAATTGCCTGCATCTGTATGCGCTGCGGGTCAGCCGCCGTCGCTCCCCACGCGGGAGCGTGGATTGAAATTACCCAGTCGCATACAAAGTCCCAGGCGCGCCGGGTCGCTCCCCACGCGGGAGCGTGGATTGAAATTCCCGGTTTTCTGCGGGCAGGGAGGCGTGCAGCGTCGTCGCTCCCCACGCGGGAGCGTGGATTGAAATCCGGCAGCGGCCCCAGGTCTGCCTCCAGCGCTTCCGTCGCTCCCCACGCGGGAGCGTGGATTGAAATCGCAGACCATGGCGGGTATGACCGCGGGCATGAAAGTCGCTCCCCACGCGGGAGCGTGGATTGAAATTACGCCCGCTTGGGGGTTGCCCGATCCCGCTCAAAGTCGCTCCCCACGCGGGAGCGTGGATTGAAATGTATCTGGGGAGGAAACTATGACAGATGAAGAAGTCGCTCCCCACGCGGGAGCGTGGATTGAAATTTCCGCTACTCCCGCCCGAGCGGCCGTGCAATTTTGTCGCTCCCCACGCGGGAGCGTGGATTGAAATTTTTCGCGTAGATCGCGCATCCGGACAGGTAGGACGTCGCTCCCCACGCGGGAGCGTGGATTGAAATTCGGCGAGGGTCTTGAGCACTGCCTCGTCGATCGTGTCGCTCCCCACGCGGGAGCGTGGATTGAAATTGCAGCAGATCGATCGCGTCATGGATCGCCAAGTCGTCGCTCCCCACGCGGGAGCGTGGATTGAAATTCTTGGCGTCGGCGCGGTCTCGACCGGCGCGGCCGTCGCTCCCCACGCGGGAGCGTGGATTGAAATAATATCCGCGAGACGTCCTCGGAGGCATGGCTGCCGTCGCTCCCCACGCGGGAGCGTGGATTGAACTGTTAATGTGCGTCCACCCGCCGCCGAAGTCATTGGGTCGCTCCCCACGCGGGAGCGTGGATTGAAATCGAATAATCGGGGGAGGGGCTTGGCGTATCCGTGTCGCTCCCCACGCGGGAGCGTGGATTGAAATGCGAATACAACCTCTCCAAATTAGAGCAGGCCATAGTCGCTCCCCACGCGGGAGCGTGGATTGAAATTCCACATAATATTTTATATCGGTTGATGCATCGGACTCTCCCGTGCAGGAGCGCGGCATTCCTTCTGCGGTTGAAAATAGAGCGTTTTTTCGGACTGCTGCGATTTTCCCCGGCGGCAGGGCTTTTATAATGCCATTTCCCCGCGTCCAATCTATAACAACTGAATATATTTCAACATATTATATAACAGAAAGAGAAGTGTGTTTTCTTTTGAAACCATATGCTTTCGCGTGCGAATTCCGCAGCATGCGCACGCGGGGAGTGATGTCCACGCGCAGCGGCAGCTTTCGCTGCAAAGCATCCTTCTGCGCTTGCTATGCGCAGAAATTTTTACCATAGATAGGAGAAAACAGCTATGGACATCGCATTGCAAATTGTACGTGCAGCTTCCGGAAGCGTAGCCGTCGGTGCAAATGTTCTTTTTGACAGTATCGTCTTTTCCGCGGGAAACATCAGTTATAATGCCGCTACGGGGGTAATCACCTTCAATGAGGCCGGCCGCTATGTGATCAACTGGTGGGTCGCCACCCAATCTTCCGCCTCCACAAACGGCACAGTCTTCGCGCTGAGCACCTCACAGGGAGATTTTCTTGAGGGTACCTCGGCTACCAAAACCGGTGAGGTTTCAGGCATTGGGATTATCGAGATTGCGGCAGCGCCCGTTACCATGGCGCTTGTTAACGCCAGCACGGCGGAATTCTTCCTGCCCAGCACCGTACCGCTGAAGGCCGCCCTGATGATCGTGCAGGATGATCTGACCACAACCGGCCCCACTGGTCCCATTGGCCCGACCGGGCCGACGGGAGCAACCGGACCGACCGGCCCCACTGGTCTCACAGGCGATACCGGGTCCATCGGCCCGACAGGTCCTACGGGAGCAACCGGACCGACCGGACCCACCGGCCTCACGGGTGATACCGGGCCCACCGGCCCGACCGGGCCGACGGGAGCAACCGGACCGACCGGCCCCACTGGTCTCACAGGCGATACCGGGTCCATCGGCCCGACAGGTCCTACGGGAGCAACCGGACCGACTGGTCCCACCGGCCTCACGGGTGATACCGGGTCCATCGGCCCGACAGGTCCTACGGGAGCAACCGGACCGACTGGTCCCACCGGCCTCACGGGTGATACCGGGCCCACCGGCCCGGCAGGTCCTACGGGAGTGACTGGACCGACCGGACCCACCGGCCTCACGGGTGATACCGGGCCCACTGGTCCGACAGGTCCTACGGGAGCGACTGGACCGACTGGTCCCACCGGCCTCACGGGCGATACCGGGCCCACTGGACCTACAGGTCCTACGGGAGCGACTGGACCGACTGGTCCCACCGGCCTCACGGGTGATACCGGGCCCACCGGCCCGACTGGTCCTACGGGAGCTATTGGACCGACTGGTCCCACCGGCGATACTGGCCCGACCGGTCCTGCGGGTGATGCAGCAATTGTTCCGTTTGCATCCGGTACGCCTGTTGCTTTGGCCACCGTAATCGGAGGATTGCTTGACACCTCCAGCGCAGTTGGATTTGGGAGCAACCTTCCCGGCATCTCCGCTGCCAGCGGAACAATCAGCTTGTTGGGGCTGACGAACCTTGCGTTCTCCATGCCCAGGGATGGGGTAATTACCTCCCTGGCCGGTTATTTGAGTATCAGCGTCGGGCTCAGTCTGATTGGCTCGACCGTAACTGTATCCGCCCAGTTGTTTCAATCCACCACGCCTGACGACACTTTCGTTGCGGTGCCGGGTGCGGTAGTCACTCTGGCCCCCTCCCTCACGGGAGTAATTTCTATCGGCGATATCAGCAGCGGTATTACCACCGGGTTGAGCATCCCCGTCACAGCAGGAACCAGATTGCTTTTGATATTCTCCGCAGCGGTCACGGCCGGCCTCGACCTGGCAACTACCGTTGCAGGCTATGCCAGCGCCGGTCTTGGTATCTCCTAGGGGATTATCAAGCAAGGCTTGTATTTTCAAAGCGATAACACCGCTTTGAACAAATCACAGCATAGGACGGGGCGTCGCATTCAGCATTTTCAATGCATCATGTAAGGATGTTTCGCCTACGGCGAAACCCCGGGGTTCTAAAAAGGCGCCACTGGCGCCTTTTTTGCCCCTTTAGGGCACCGAACCCGCTGTCGCGCTAAGTGCATTTGAATGAGATTCTTGTATGCACCAGCCGACAGCCCTGTTTTTCTTTGCCGGGCCTGGCTGAAACGTCAGGCCATAACGGTTCTTTGCCCCGTCGCAGGGCATGCGCCCGTTACATAAAATGAAAAGAGGACATTGCACCTGCACGGGCCCAAATAATATGCGCCCGTTCAAACTATCCCGAAAGGCGGCGTCGACTTGGATCATCTTAAAATATGTGTATATGCAATCAGCAAAAACGAGGAGCAGTTCGCGGACAGATGGATGGATGCCGTTTCCGAGGCGGATCTTGTCGTCGTAGCGGACACCGGCTCCACCGACCGGACGATCGAAAAGCTTCGCGCAAGAGGCGCGCTCGTATATCCCGAGCAGATCGTCCCCTGGCGCTTCGACGAGGCGCGCAACCGCGCGCTCGCCCATGTGCCGGAGGACGCGGATATCTGCGTATCCAACGACCTTGATGAAGTATTCGAGAAGGGCTGGCGGCAAAAGCTGGAGAATGCCTGGCAGCCGGATACCACGCGGGCGCGCTATACCTTTGTTTGGGACCATAGGGACGGTATGGATAAACAGTTCCCCATGGAAAAAATTCATATTCGCCACGGCTACCGCTGGATTCATCCCGTGCACGAGGTGCTCGCCTACGGCGGCACGGAAAAAAAGATATTCGTACCCGGGCTGGTGCTTCACCACTATCCGGACAACGGCAAGCCCCGCGGCCAATACCTGCCTCTCCTGGAACTCTCCGCGAAAGAAAACCCACAGGACAGCCAGACCCATTTCTGGCTGGGGCGGGAATATGTGTATCACAATCAGTACGACGCCGCAATCCGCACGCTGGGGGAATATCTTTCCCTCCCCGCCTCGGCCTGGGATGAGGAAAAAAGCGCCGCCATGCGGCTGATTGCGGAATGCTACTCCCGGCAGGGAAAGAACGCCGAGGCAAAGCAATGGCTCTGGCGCAGCATCGCCCAGTGCCCATATGTGCGCGAACCCTACCTTGCGATGGCAAGGCATGCGTACCTGCTTGGGGAGTGGCCCCTCGCGGCGTTCGTGGCTTCGGAAGGGCTCAAGATCACGCGGCCTACGGGGAGCTACCTGACGGAACCCGAGGCCTGGGGGGAAAGACTGTACGATTACGGCGCGATCGCCTGTTTTCAGCTCGGCCAGTACGAAACGGCGCAACAGTACGCCGCCGAGGCGGTGCGCATCAACCCGGGCGACGAACGGCTGCGCCGAAACCTGGCGCTGATTCGGGCGAAGCTGCCGGGCGCGGCGCCGGAAGGGCAGGAATAGGCCATGCGGTATAAGGTTTGCGTATACGCAATCTGCAAAAACGAGGAGCAATTCGTGGACAGATGGATGGATTCCATGTTGGAGGCGGATCAAATCATCGTCACCGATACCGGCTCGACGGACGCCACCGTGGAGAAGCTGCGCGCACGCGGTGCGGCCGTGTACACCGATGTTGTAAAGCCATGGCGTTTCGATGCGGCGCGCAACATCTCTCTTACCCATGTGCCGAAGGACACCGATATCTGCGTCTGCACCGATCTTGACGAGCTGTTTCATCCCGGCTGGCGGCAAAAGCTGGAGGAGGCCTGGCAGCCCGGCGCCACGATGGGCAATTACCTCTACAATTGGAGCCTCAAGCCGGACGGCTCGCCCGACGTGCAGTTCCGCTATTTCAAAATACATGCGCGGGAAACATACCGCTGGATCTATCCTGTACACGAATGCCTGGAATATATAGGAACGAAGCCGGAACGCAAGGTTTTCCTGCCCGGCGTGGTATTGGACCATCACCCCGACGATACGAAATCCCGCGGCTCCTATCTCCCCCTGCTGGAGCTTGCCGTCAGGGAAAACCCGCTGTCCGACCGCATGACTTATTATCTCGGGCGCGAGTATTTTTTCAAGGGGCTGTGGCAGCTTTGCGCCGCGGCGCTCACCGATTACCTGAAGCTGCCGACCGCCGCCTGGCCCGAGGAGCGGTCGGCGGCGATGCGCCTGATCGCGCAGAGCTACGCAAAGCTGCACGAGCCGGAGAAGGCGAAGGCCTGGTTTTATAACGCCATCGCCGAAATGCCCGCCATGCGCGAGCCGTACGTGGAATGCGCGCGGTATGCGTATGAAACGGGGAACTGGCCGATGGCGTTCTATATGTGCGATGCGGCGCTCAAAATTTCGGAACGCTCCGTTACCTATGTCAACACCGGATATTCCTGGGACCATACCCCGCACGATTTGTGCGCGATCGCCTGCTACCGCCTCCGGATGTACGCGCGCGCGCAAAAGCATGCCAAGGATGCGCTTGCGATCACCCCAGGCGATCCGCGCCTCCACAACAACCTGATGCTGATCGAAAAAAAGCTCTGATAGAGATATAGAAGAACCGCCGTCAGAATTGGCGGCGGTTGCTCACCCCGCGCAAGGCTCTGCCCTCCGGAGGCTTCCAATCCGCCGCCAGCGACATGCGCGGTGGCGGTGGAAAAGCCTTGCGGCGCAAGGCTTTCCTTGCAGGAACAACCGCCCGTACCGTAGGCACAGGTTGTTCCTGTAATTCTCGAAAAAGTACCGCTAGGTACTTTTTCGACAAGTTACGCAAGGCCGATCGCGCAGGCCTCCTCGATAGCCTCCAGCAGTTCCGTAACGTCTTTGCATATTTTCGGGAAAAGCGCCGAAAGCGCAGGGCTCAGCGTCAGCCCTACGGAAACGTCGGCCGCTTCCACGCCGATCAGCAGGCAATCCGCGCCTTGGTTGCGGAGCGCCTGATGCCACATGCACGCTTCGTGCTGGGAGAACAGCGGCCCTTCCCTGCCCTGCCGGAACGGGAAAACGCGGACGCTCCCCGGCGCGGCACCGGACTGTACGGCGTCGATCAGCACCACATGATCGCCCGGGCGCAGCAGATCCATCGCGCAGCCGAAATCCGTTTCCGCCGCAAGCACTTCCCGCCGCGGGCTGGAAGCGTCCTGCAGCAGGGCGTCGGCGATGCGCGGACCGATGCCGTCATCCCGCATCAGGCGGCTGCCGATGCCAATTATAAGAAGCCTTCCCCCCATGGGCGCCGTTACGGAACGACCTTCCATACCCTGCCCTGCCCTCCCGGCGTATGCACATGCGTGGCGCAGGAAACGCACGGATCAAAGGAACGGATGATCCTGCCGATTTCGACGGGATTTTCAAGGTCGGCGACATGGGCGCCCAGCAGCGCCTGTTCCGCCGTTCCCATGGTATCCTGCGTCTGGGAGGACAGGTTCCACGCCGAGGGCGTGATGATCTGGTACAGCGCGATCACGCCGTCCTCGATGCGGATCCAATGCCCCAGCGCGCCGCGGGAGGTATCCACGAGCCCGGCGTCCATCGCCTCCCGCGGTACCGTGTATTCGGCTTGAACATTCGTATCCGGTATGACCCGCTCCAGCAGCGTATCGAATATATTCAGCAGCTTTTGCGTTTCCAGGGCGCGGGCGATGGTGCGGTCCATGGCGGAGATCCCGTTGCGGTATTCCCCGGTCAGCCACATGCGCGCAAGCGGGCCCACTTCACAGGGGAAACCGAGGTACCGGGGCGCTTTGATAAAGGAGTAGGCGTCGGGCTTTCCCGGGTCCGCTTCCACGACCGTTTCGAACGGCGTATAGGTGGCGGGCGGCTCCCGGTAGAACGCCGTGGCCGTGTTTTCATTGATCCCGGCCGGGTCAAGGGGATGGACGGCTCCGCCGATCCAAACGAGCGGATCGACATAGAGCGTGCCAAGGCCGGGATAATTGTTGAAGCAGCCGTAAGAAAGCATATTTCCGAAACCGCCGCCCATGTGGAAATATTCGCCGTAATACTGCGCAACGGCATATGCGTCGGGCAGCATCGCCTCCTCGACAAACGCGCGCACATCGCGCGCCATGGACCGGAGGGCAAGCAGGTCCTGCGTGCTTGCGGGTTTTGTGACGCCGCCGACATAGATGCCGTGGCAATGCGGCGCCTTGCCGCCCAGCACCGCCATCATCGTATGCCCCAGCCTGCTGATGGCGAGGGAATCGAAATAGTGCCGCGCGATTCTGTCGTTGACGGGCGGCGGCATCCTGAAATCCCTGCCCGTGGCTTCAAAAAGCGGCATATCGGGCAGCTTCACATAATCGGGCACCGTCAATTGATAAAAATGCCGGATATGGTTCTGAAGGAAATCGCAGATATGCGTGATATCCCTAAGGTACCTGCCTTGCTCGGACACCGTGACGCCCAGCGCCGATTCGAGCCCCATAGAGGAAGCCGTGGCGTGCGCCGCCGAGCAGATGCCGCAGATCCGCTGCGTAAAGTAAACCGCGTCGAGCGGCGGGCGGCCCTTGAGCATCAGCTCGAAACCCCGGAACATCAGCCCGTCCGTCTTTGCATCCAGAATGAGGTTGTTTTCGACGGTGACCTCAATCTCCATCATACCGCTGATACGCGTAACGGGGTTGATGATAATCTGGCTCATCCCTGATTCTCCTGATTCCCCTGCGCTCCGGCTTCTCCCGCCTGGGGGACGGTATAATCTATGAACGGCTCCATTCTGTCCGGGAAGCCGAACTGCGCGCATCCGATGCAGGGCGTACTATCCTGCACCGGCCAATTGATCCTCTGGTTCCATCTGCTTATGGGGCAGTCGGTCAGCGTAATGGGACCGCGGCAGCCGAGCATATACATGCACGTCTCTTCCCCCAGGCGCGACGCGAAGATGCCGCTGTCGTAATACGAACGCCGGGGGCATCTGTCGTGTATGGTGGTGCCGTAGATCATGCGGGGCCGGTTGAATTCGTCCAGCTCCGGCATGCCGTACAGCAGGATATGGCCGAGCGTGGCCATAAACCAGGCCGGGTTGCAGGGGCAGCCCGGAAGGCGGATCACGGGCCGGCTCAGCAGGTCCTGCACGCTTACGCACTCCGTAGGGTTGGGGAACGCCGCGGAGATGCCGCCGTCCGCGGCGCAAGTCCCCACCGCAAGAACGATGGACGCCCGGGTGCCGAATATGTGGCTCGCATTGAGGGCGGTTATCCTTTGCCCGCTGTATCTGCCGATGATGGTATAGACGCCGTCGTCCTTCACGGCAACGGCGCCCTCGATGACGAGTATGAAATCTCCTCCCAGTACCGAGAAAAGCTGGTCCATCGCCGGGTCGCCTTCCTTGGCGAGCAGGGTGTTGCTGTAAACGATATCCACCATTTGGGTAATCAGGTAAGCAAAATCGGGAAATTCGGCGTTCATTTGCGAAATGATGTTGCCGGAACAGCCGGTCAGCTCCAGCCATACGACCTTTCTTTTAGAAAGCGTGCCGTTCGCTATCCCCTCCCGTACCCTTCCGAACAGATCGAGCGCAAGCTTTGTGGTGCAATCGGCGGTAGAATTATAGGTAGGTTTCGTCATTTGGATCTACCAGCCTTCCAACTTGCCGCAGTTCGTCGAGCACCATCGGCCTGTTGGAATGGCAGATATTGAACTCGACGGAAAGGTCCTGCCCTGCGCGCAGCCCGAAATGCGTTCCCGTCTGCCAGATCGGGATATTCGTAACATCGTATACGATGCCGTTGACGGCGACATAGCTGGGATAGCCGTTCGTACCGTTGTAATATGCAAGTTCCTCGCGCGTAAACTCGCGCCTTGCCCCCTGTATGGGAACCGCCTCGGCGGGCCGGGGCGCGGAAGAAGCCTCCGCAGCGCCTTCCGGCGCGGACGGTGCGATCGGGGCGGCGGGAATGTCGGGGACGGGAGCGGGGGCCGGCGCCTCGCCGCCGGGCTGTGCGGACAACGCGCTGAGATTCTCCAAAAGTCCTACGAGGTCCTGAAGCCTTTGGAGCAGCGTATCCCTTGACGCGGCATTCTGCATGGTACGCAGAAGATCGATGATATAGTTGATCTCGCCCAATATGGATGCCGATGTCTCATCGCCTTCAAAGTTGCTCATAGACGGGGCGCACCTTCCATACGTATAAATTTGTACAGTATATGCTATCCCGGCCGGGATATTCGCTTCTGCCCGGGGCCGGGAGCGGAATGCCGGGGGCGGGCGGCGCGTCCCGGTTTGCGAAAACGGGGCGGCAATGGTATACTGATTGCATATGGCATCAGGCAGGAGGAGAGCGTATGTCAAAAGGTGGATTCCCCGGAATGGGCGGCGGCATGAATATGCAGCAGATGATGAAGCAGGCGCAAAAAATGCAGCAGGATATGGCGCGCATGCAGGAGGAACTGGGCCAGCGGGAGTTGACCGCGCAGGCCGGCGGTGGCGTGGTGAAGGCCACCGTCTACGGACGCAAGGAACTCAAATCCATTGAGATCGACCCCTCCTGCGTGGATGCCGACGATGTGGAAATGCTGCAGGATCTGATTACGGCGGCCGTCAACGAGGCGTTGCGCATGGCGGATGAAATGATGGGCGCAGAAATGGGCAAGCTGACCGGCGGCCTGAATCTGGGGTTCTAGGCATGTACCCGACGATTGAGCCCCTTGCGCGGCTCGCCGCACAGCTTTCCCGTCTCCCCGGCATAGGCCCAAAATCGGCGCAGCGGCTTGCGTACCATTTGCTGGACGTGCCCAAGGAGCAGGCGGCCGAGCTGGCGGACGCCATCGTTTCGGCGCGGACGCGGGTGTTTTGCTGCCCGGTCTGCGGCGGTTATACCGACCGTTCGCCCTGCGCGCTCTGCGCCGACCCGCAAAGGGACGCGGGCGTGCTGTGCGTGGTGCAGGATGCGCGCGATATCGCGGCGATGGAAAAATCCCGCGAGTTCAACGGCCTTTATCATGTGCTCCACGGCGTTTTGTCCCCTATGGACGGCGTCGGCCCCGACGATATACGGCTCCGCGAGCTTCTCGAGCGGGTCGACGCGGGCGGCGTTCGCGAGGTGATTCTAGCCACCAACCCGGATGTGGAAGGAGAAGCGACCGCCGCTTACATCGCGAAGCTCCTGAAGGCAAAGAACGTGCGCGTCACGCGCATCGCGCACGGAATCCCCATCGGCGGAAATCTGGAGTATATCGACGAGATGACGCTGGCCAAGGCGCTTTCGGGCAGGCGTGATATGTAAGCGCCGGAATGTGCGGGAGTGCGTTTGACGCGAGCCAGAATTATGCATATTCCACAAATTTTTTGTGAATTTTATGTGGCAAGGAACCAAAACCGCTTTCAAATCGTCTATAGTATGAATAAGGCGTGAACATCTGCGCCGGGGACGCAGGATCAGGCGCGCAACTGACGCGTGTTGTTTGGGGAAGGAGGGATCGCATGGGCAAGAAGCTGCGCATGCTGTGCGGGCTTTTGGTGTGCTTTCTCTTCTCCTCCTGTGCCGCTCCGGCGGCGAACATTTCCATATCCTCCCCCGAGACGGAGGAACGCGTGCTTTCGGATGTGCGGACGCAGTACCGCAATGCAAATCTGATCGTCTCGGGCAGCTGCGCCGGCTCCCATATTAACTCTTCGGGAGAAACCTGCTACGACCTTTCCGTCACGACGGTATACGCCGGCGACGCGGCCGCGGGCGATACCATTCATGTGCCGGATCCTATGAACAAGGGCGAAAAATACCTGCTTTTCCTTGAGGAAGGGCAGGATGTCAATTATTCCGAGGATACCGCGGGGTATTCGCTCGAAGGCGCCCCTAAGCAAATCGTGGACAACGAGGTGATCTGGGACGGCAAGCGGCTTTCCCTGCAGGAATTCCGGCAGGAGATCCAGCAGCTTGCCAGCGTGATCAGCGCCCCCGCTCCCGTATATTATTACGATTCGCTTGCGGGCCTTGCTGCCGCCGCGGACGATATCCTCATAGGCCGCGTGCAGAATTTGCCCGGGATCAAGGACCTGAACTTTTCCATCCGCAACAGCGGCACAGTTGAAAAATCGCAGTACGCCGCGTCCGTCGTGACGATTGAGGTTTACGGCGTTATGAAGGGCGCGCTGAGCTACGGCGATACGCTGCAGATGGTTTTCAGCCCCGACCGCGTCGGCAGCATGCTCGATGCCGCGACGCTTACGCACATGGAAACCACCGCGGATCAGACGCCCTTTTTGCAGCAAGGCGGCGTTTATGTGTTCTTCCTCGCCAAGGGGCCCGATGCCAAGCAGCCCTACTATTTCCCCGTGAATCCGGTGCAGGGCTATGTTTCCCTGATAGGGGACGCGCTGCACGTATGCAGTGCGAACGCGCCGCTGCAAAGCTATCAAAAGCTCCCGGCGCTGGCGGATGCGCTGCAGAACGCGCAAACTGAGGCAAGCGCGCAAAAAAGCGCCCCGTCCCTCATCGTGAACGATTGACGGCTGTTTGGGTTCTTGGGCAAACGGAAACGGCGCGGGCGCCGTTTTTTATTTGCTTCAGATACGGGCGCCGTTTTTCCTGTTTTTACGCAGGAATGATGGCGATATTATTTTTTTCTTTTATAATGTAGATATAGATTGCATTAGGGGGATATATGGAGCACCACCGCAGGCATGCCGCGTTTTATGCATTTTTTCGTCCCTTGGTCCGTTTATTTCTGAAGTGGAAGCTGAACTTTTCGTCCCGGCGCGAAAAGGCGCTGCCCACGCCCAGTATTGTGCTTGCCAACCATACGACCAATTACGATCCGCTGATGGTGGCCCTCGGTTACAAGGAATATCTTTACTTTGTGGCGAGCGAGCATATCTACCGCTGGGGGCTGGCGTCCAAACTTCTTTCCGCCGCGTTTGCGCCTATCCCGCGCATCAAGGGCACCACGGACGCGCACACCGTGCTCGAGGTGCTGCGGCATATCCATGCGGGGCACAATGTCTGCATCTTTGCGGAAGGGAACCGCACCTTTAACGGCATCACGGGCGATATCCTCTCCTCCACTGGCAAGCTCGTCCGTTCCAGCGGCGCGACGCTTGTCACCTATCGGATCGAAGGCGGATACCTCACGCAACCGCGCTGGGCGCGGACGATGCGGCGCGGACGCGCGCGCGGATACGAAATCGGCAGGTACAGCCCCGAGCAGCTCAAGGCGATGAGCGCGCAGGAGATCAGTTCCATCATCGACCGCGATCTTTATGAGGACGCATTTACGCGGCAAAGAGAAGACCCCGTACGGTACGCCGGCAAGGAATTGGCAAAAGGGCTTGAAACGGCGCTGTATCTCTGCCCCTCCTGCGGCAGGATCGGTACGCTGCACGGGGACGGGGACCGTTTTTCCTGCGATTGCGGCTTTTACGCGCGCTATACTGAGTTCGGTCTCTTGGAAGGGGGACCTTTCCCCACCGTTTGGGAATGGGACGTCTGGCAGGTTGCGGAGTTGCAAAAACGCGCGCTTGCGGCGGGCGAGGACCCGCTCTTTGAGGACGCCGCGCAAAAGCTCTACCGCGTGCAGGCGTCCAGGGACAGCGAGCTGGTTACGCAGGGGACGCTGCGGCTGTTCCGCGACAGGCTCTGCTGCGGGAAATATTGCTTCCCCCTCTCCCAAATATCCGATATGGCCATCTACGGCCGCATGAATCTTGTGTTTGCCGCCGACGACGGCGCGTATTACGAGCTGAAATCGGATTTCGACCGCAGCGCAAGGAAATACCTCGCGGCCTACAAAGCCCTAAAAAAGACGAACACCGCGCCCCCGCGGGCGCAGGCCCCGGCCCCTACCGTATGACCCAGCCCGGGCCGTCCAACACCCAACCCGGGCCGTCCAAAAGGTATTGGCTTTCCCTTTCGCCTATGCTATAATCATCATTGTGGCTTGCGCCCGTAGCCCAGTTGGATAGAGCGACAGACTCCGACTCTGTAGGCCGCACGTTCGAATCGTGTCGGGCGCGCCAAAGAAACCCCGGGAAACGTTAAGTTTCCGGGGTTTCTTATTTCCTTGAATTTGCTTTTGACTGTTACCTCGGGCGCCCGGCAGCCCTTACCTACGATTGGCGCACAAGCCGATACGTCATACCGTTCTTATATGCATAGATATTGATTGTGTACCAATCCAGCACAGAGAAGCGATAGATTTCTCTCCATTCATTTTCCGTGTTTTTGGAGTAATACGTAAGCCCCAGGATTGCGAAATACCTTCCATTGCTCCTGGGAATATCACATACGGCGCCTACATCCCCGTTCGAATCTCTGGTCAGTCTAAAACTGTACCCATCATTGCCTTCCCATGTGCCTTCAAGGAAATAGGTGATATACGCATTCCCCAAAATGACCCTTCTTGCCGGGCTAAAGTTCCACATTTCCATTAGCCTGACGTAATTCAGAATTGAAACATCCGTTTTCAGGATGTCCAGAAGATCCAAGTACTGATTGGTTCCCGAGTAGTCCTTAATCAGCTCAAAATATCTCTGTGCCGTGAGCAGATGATTTGCGTAGTAGTCGCTTGCGCTTTCATAATCCTCCGGCAAGCCTGACATCTCCATGATCGCTAAACTCGCCGAAAAATTGTATTCCGCATAATCGTATATTGCATCCTTTACCTCCAGAAGCAACTTTTGAGCGTCCGAATACTTTTGGATCGGAGCCAGCAGCGACAGCGCCTTTTCAATATCGATGCTCTGTCTGTCATCATCATCCACCGAAGCGAACGCCTTATATAGCGCGAGCGCGTTTTGATAATCCGTTTCCAAAACCATTGTTTCGGAATCCTTATAATCGGCATCCGCAAGCTGCGAGAATAATGACTTAGCCTCGTCATACTTCCCGGAGACAAGCAGGCGCTTGGCCTTTTGATAATCGCACTCCAAAACCATTTTGGGGGAATCCGAATATTCTCCAAGGGCGCCGAACAGAGATTTTGCCCGTGCGAAGTCCCCGTTTGCAAGAAGTTTCTTCGTCTTCTGATAATCGCATTCCATGGCCATCTGCCGGGCGTCCCGATAGGCTCCCATCGACAGAAAACGGGTCTTTGCTTCGTCGACATATCCCGTTTCCATAAAATAGGCAGAGTTGATGTAGGGCAACACCGTATAATGGGGGAAATAGGGTGTTGCATGCATCCAACTTCACAAAAGCGATATGACGAAGTTGAATTTTTCTCGCGGAGGCAAACCGAATCAGGCCAGCAAGCCCCGCTTGTCAG